>Ga0224501_10000782_pt1 | contig 24622 bp, 19 predicted proteins | sample SF_Oct11_sed_USG_4_FD_169105 | JGI IMG/M metagenome (GOLD analysis project Ga0224501, IMG submission 169105) | Sediment microbial communities from San Francisco Bay, California, United States - SF_Oct11_sed_USGS_8_1 | ecosystem: Environmental > Aquatic > Marine > Sediment | place: USA... | reverse complement strand
CAAACTATACTAAGCTCGTGAAACATACTTTCTTTAGTTAGATTCACTTACATGCACGACTGAGTCTTTCCCATCTTTCACATTATGAGTTGGACTATTGTGAACTTCACACCAACAAGACATTCCAGATGTTGTCACTTAGCCAATTGCGGTATGTGGAAATGGCTGTTAGAGTCCCAACTTGTACTGGCAACAGTGTAACTGAGGCAGGGCGCCACTCCTCTACCTCACCACCTGCCTCACCTTCCTCAGTTCTGAAGAGAGCCGGGTAATCATTCCCTTATGGGTGAACAGGGGGAGTTCTTGAGAAATACTGTGTTTAGGCTTAGACCACAACACCGACAATATGTGCCGGCCCAGCTCAAATCGCAGATAAATCACAACACAAACTACCATATCCCAAATCTGGAAACTTGACTCCTGAAGCTTTTTACAAACAACAGTGGCTCTGGTATGTGGCGCCTCTCGGGGTATTAGAACACAGTATACTGTATTGTACAAGCCACTATCTTGGTTTTTATTTTCGTATCTTGTGTGACATCTGTATTATATACAAAGCCAAGATATCAAGGCTGTTTCGGCATGAATACAAAGATGTTTATTAAGAAATCTTACATACAAACAATGCATTCTAGCCCTGTCAACAGCCAACAGATTTGACCAATCCAAAATCTTTTCAATGGTGCTCGGGTACAATAGCTCAAATTCCATTGAGAGCTCCTGAGATTGTTCGAGCAATATATGGATTCTAACTATTCTCTTTACACATTCTTCAGGTCCGGTGGAGGCAATACTGTAATTTACCCATCATAAGCCCAACTCAACACGAGTGTACAATCTAAAGATTTGTTGCTCCATTCGAAAACCCAGCCATCTCATTTAACTGAACTCCTCAGATTCACCAGACCACATTCGCCATACCACATTCACCAGACCACATTCGCCAGACCACATTCACCAGACCACATTCACCCGTCTAGACCGACTAGAAATTGAATTTAGGATCATACTGACCTAAACCGGAAAAGCTACCTAACCCACCATCTTGTGAAGGGCTTCTGAGATTGAGCTTGCATCTGAGTTTGGTATACATTACGCCAAAGGTTTTTGAGTAGCTGTGTGAACACGGAAATGCGGGACATTCAATATGTCTATAAGATAACTTGTTAAAAGAAGCTGAGACAATTTGTACCATAGCAACTCCTAGAGAACATACCCAGTAGTTGGCATGATATATGTATACTGTAGATAGATACACCTATTACTTAGTAAACACAAAGCATGAATACCACTAGTAATAGATACACCTTTACAGAAGCTTTTATAATACCAAATAGCTGTATATACAGCATATATTTCAGAATTTCGAACAAGAACTAGTGCAACCATCCACAAATTATGATTGTCACCAAACGAATTTCATCTCACAAGAGATAAATAAAAGCTTGAACTATACCATGGGCAGATGGTAGTGGCTATACAGTATAAAGGTGATCATAACATCAACCCAACCGTAAAATACCTCAAGCTTAATATCTGATGCGGTGATGAATAGCAGGGAATTCATTTCGTTCACAAAAGGAGCTCCATTCTACTAAGAAGGATTGAAATAGATACTATCCGCTGAGCACGAAACACTGAGCATCAGAGCTTTGTTTGCTACGGATATTTATTATACTGACACCGTGTTGATCCAGCGATTATTGAGGCTTTATACATGTGGATTGTAGTCTATAGAGTAAACAACAGTGGAATATGGTAAAGAGAGGCAAAACTCGGGTTGTCGCTGTCAACTTTCTTAACAACACATCTGAAAAGTTCTCAATTAATGTAAGTACATGTGTGTGATATGTGTAAGATATGTTTTATGAATTTACTGAACTTCCCAGTTCAATGAATGATATATTAATTTCAGGTGGCTTTGGAACAGAATGACTTGAATGTCATTTGTGAGGAGCTAAACTTCTCTTGAGAAAAGTGTGGATTATGACATGAACTTGTTAACCTAGTGATTTGATTTCTAATTTCTTCGACACCTGTAGTTTTCCTCACAGCGAAGTCCCACTGTGACTCTGCTCTGACAGTATGACTGGAATTCAAGTATATAGCTCAGCTATACCTTATCTTGTTTCAGGTGAATGTCCCGCTGTCTGTTCTTTTTGAGAAATCATGTAGCCATCTTGGAATTGAGGATACAAAACATTTTGGATTAAGCACTCTGTCGGGTAAGTTGTTTTACCATCCTGGTGAGCTCAACCATATTTTATAAGTCCGTAGTCACCAGCAAAATGTATTTTAAAATATCGGCAATGCGTAAACAAATGGCTTAGGATGACTGACTCCCAACCTCCCTGGACCATCCATTCAGTCTTTTATTTCATGCTTCGCATTGAATCAGTGGTGGCTTTGGTCGAGTGAAACATGCGGCCGTAGCCCTAGGCATATGGTCGTCTTCCACTATGCCACCCTTGTCCAGGCAGCAACCTCATTAACTGCGATTTTTGTCACATTGCGATCAAAAGTGAAGGTTTTTTTAATGTTTGCTTGATCAACTCAAGGGAATGGCAAGTCGTGATACAACTTCAGTGGTTCAGTAAGCGAATGAGCTACAAGTCCTCTCGGAAATTTTCTGACCCATATTTTCTTTTCGGACATCTGTTTGGGGTCATTGAGGAAGTTTTGCTTCCAAATTTGGACGAGGTCAAAGCAAACTCGTGTAAGCATTGGAGATGTACTTACGGAATCAAGAGTTTTGGTAATTGCTAATGTTGATTTCTTGATCACAAGATTTAAATTCTTATCAAAAAGGGGCCTAATGGATAGTGTGCGTGTCCTATTCAATCAAAGAAAGTAGCTTTTAACTACAGCCAATTGGGTGACCGAGTTAACCTTGGTTGGTATTGTTTTCTGATTTTGATTCGCTACTAATATTAGGGTCACCTTGGTGCTCTAAGCCAGCGTATAGGTTCTTAAATGAAGATATAAGAATTCACTGAATAGTCACGCAGCTGCATGGGTGGTTTTTCAAATCTAAAGAATTATTCGCTCAGTTGCGTGCAAATTCTGTTTATGACCACGGTTCACGGCCACAAATTCCTCACTAGTAAATAGCTCTTAATAATTCTGAAACCAGCCGCCGGAAGGGGAAGACATCTGCTAGTGAAAATATGTGTGCATTATTCATTTAGTTGTGAATGGAGGAAACTTTTCTATCCATTGACAGATTTTATGAATAAAATTCCATGTAATGCTTTAATCCACGCACCAACGATGTCGAGGGTCACGTATTGGTGTATAAACTACTATTCGATCAATGAGCCAGTTGGCCTTTTTGTGAGCTGAATATATTTTTTACAGATTCTGGAGAGCACCGGTTTCATGATCTAACAAAACGTGTTATCAAGGTAACCCCAAAAGCATGGAATTTATCCGAGGATGGTCTTGACATCGACGGGCAGGCGCTTGTTACATTCTATCTCCGAGTAAAATACTATCACAGCCCTGAGCAGGTGCTTGCTATCAAGTAAGTATAATGCTAGTATAGAGTGTAGAAGTCATCCGCATTATGCCATCATGCCTCTAGCTTCTATACTCATGTAAATACGGTAGGATTCAGGCTTTTATGAATGGGTTTACAGCTGGGTAAATTCGGGGCATAATATTTATGAGGGAGTTATTAAAGGTCTCAATTGAGCTCTAATCCAAATACCTTTAGGAGCATACCAGAGCAGCTTCAAGGGATCAGACACCAACTAACCTAGGCTTATGAATGGAACCGTTTCTCAATCAAGTTCACACAGTAAGCTAGTAGCTAAAGATATCTTGACAATATAAGTGGCATGGATGTACAGTGAAACCAAAGCATCCAATACTAATAATGGACTCTCCACTAACTCAACAATCCTTGCCTAGTGGATAGGTAGTAATTATAGGTTCACTCAGTGCTCTCTGCCGGAAACTCGCCCCTATCTAATATCGGGTGACCGTGTCTCTTATACGAGCACGAATAACATCAGCGGTACACATCAATGTATCGGGCTGGAATGTTGACCCATAAATGCCTGTGTGTAATTAATCAAACAGCAAAGGCTTTATAAAAAACAGGATGGTATGTATTAAGTCTATAAATTAATCGTGTTAGACTCGCGTTACTCCCGAGTAGTGAATTGTATAAAAATAACCGGGTATTTGGCCCTCCGGCTGGGAAAATGCCTCCATGCCACGGAGCAGGTATTATGGTGTTACCAAAGCCTGTGTCATGGTGTTAATTGTCAATGCAAATCCACCGAGCAGTGACCACACAACCAGTCAATACCACTGATACCCACCTAATACCAAGCCTTCCTTGGTGAGATTATGATAGGAAAGGAATGTAACAAACCTTATAATTGGGACAGCTTTAGAGCCCTCGGGCGGGGAGGGCGAATATCTGAGGGAGTTCGCTGCATGGTTTCATTGGCTAGTCTGTTAAAACTAGCTTCATATACGATGCATATTTCCACCTGTACCATGTCATGATTTATGGCATTTCATCTTTAACAGTTTAACACTAGTGACTGAAGTCCCATAGTTGACGCTTCATCAATCAACTTTTGGTTCATTTCAATGGGATACTCTCATCTCAAGTGTGTTTCTGTCTCTTGGCAAAGTTGATACTTTCCATAGACAATTGCCACGACATCTTCATCCACATCACTAAGTATCCATAGTGAGGCAATGTTCATCTCCGCAAGCTACTATGCAACGATTCAGTCTCCTTTGACTAGTACAAGGAAAAGTCCAATCAAAATGTGATACCAACTGACCATGAAGAGTTATTTTGTAGTTAGGATATCTGCAACTGACTGTCATTCACCCCAATGATTCTGTTTTTGTTTTCTTTTAGGGACAGCAGGGCGCGGTACTACTATCATCTACAGTTGAGAGACAACTTCATAACTTACCCAATTCTATACCCTGATGATCGAAGCTTCCTATTGGCCATTTATGCCATCCTAGCGGACCAATCGCTGTACTCTTTGCAATATCTCGATCCTCGGTTATATTTTCCAGCGTGGGTAAGTTGTTGCCAAATTTTATATAAAGTCCAACCAATAAACCCTGCATTGTCAGACAATCTCGTCAGAGTTTGGTCGAATGCTTCCGCAGATAGTGTTATGAACCTCCTCTTTGTCAATGTTTACCATGGGCAGGGGAGGAGTTCATGGACAGATAATACAAATGCTCTCTGACCTTGTCCAGTGCGGGATGTTTTTATTGACATCTCGCAACAACAAGCTAGGCTTTATTGAGAACTAACCCGGACATAAATTATAAGTGTTGGCGGGATTTTTTTCAAGTGTTTTCCGGTGATTACCTCGAAACGGCTCTCCAGAAAGGGTATAGACGTATTCATTCCAATGTCTTTACCAGGTTGTTGATCATCACGGTGAAGGCTATATTAAGCAGCATCTGCCCAAACTCTTTGATAAGTTTGCCCACGTAAACGCAGAGGAAGCGGAGATTTTATATAATGCGGAGCTCTGCAGTGAAATACCTACAACCTTCAATACACACTTATATAAGGTCTCAACCAGTCATAAAAAGAATGCAGGAGTTGTCTATCTCGGTGTCGGAGTTAAAGGCCTAGATCTGTATCAGGTAACTATCAACTAGAGCTACCTTTTCTGTGGAGCACACAGGTGCGTGCAGAAAGTCTCCTAATGACTCCTGCAGGGAAATGCAGAGTCAAAGACTCGGTATCCCTTCGATGCACTTGGGCGTGGCTGGCTATCTGATCTGGCAAACCAGAATTCAGTGAATTGGTTTACAGAATCTCGCTTTCCTGGATGTGGAATGGAATGTGACTGCCTACGTGCTAATTCTCCAGTGTTTTAGTTGCCAACTAAATTTCAATTAGACCTTTCCGCTTCACATGTTCTAACAAAGGAGAGTTTGACGTGGTAGTTTTAAAATAAGAAATGAACTATGCCATGACATAAGTTATAAGATTGTGTTTTGGCAAATAATAGCCCACCTTCTGGGTTGTCATTTGCATAATAACAGTCCGCGCTCTATAGATAAACCCTTTGGCCATGATCATCCCACATTCCTAAGGTTTATACAGCATAATGGGTTTATGGAAGCTTTATGTAATAGAGCGTCAGTAGAAATAATATCAATATGGAAAGGCAGATGGAGAGATATGAAGAGACTAGGCCATTAATTTACATACCAGACTGAAGGGGTCCCCACTTCTCCTTAACACTTGTTAGCCACATGTGTAGGTAGGTCTAAAAGAGACACATGACACCTACGTTATTAGTAGCATAATGAATTACAACCGGCAGCCATTCTGAGATTTCACATTTCAGCAAACAGTCTGGTTGTTGGGAAACAAATCGGACATTTGATAACAGAACGCACACCATTATTGGTAAATCGGTGAATTGTTTTCATAAGCCACCTTTCCAACATGATTTCAAGAAAACACAATAAATCCATACAAAGAGCACCGTGATTCATTCATGATATGGTTTATGGGTCAAGATTTACTAGCTAGCATATCATCTGAACTGTCGGTGGTTTTTTATGCAAAAGTTAATTAGTGCTCTTGTCTTTCTGTTCCAGCTTACCAAAGAGAACTTCCTCCAGAAGTCAAGATGTTACTATTGGTCACAAATAGACAATATGTTGGTAACAAAACGGAAGCTGGAAGTATTGTTTGGTTCGGACTCTTTGGCTTTATACTGCCAAACACCAGAATGGGCTTCATACCTACTGGAGTTCTGCGCCGATATGCAGAAAACTCAGCTAGCATCACTGAGAGATCGAAGCTCAACTTCTCTTCTCACAGGTAAAAACATGCGGAAATCTGTAGGGAGCCAGTACTAGAGAACCTCTACAGGCTGTGGGGTGCCAGTACTAGAGAACCTCTACAGGCTGTGGGGTATTAGAGCCAGTCAGTTAGCTAGGAATTTGTCTATAAATTCCTTTGAATAGAAAGATCGTTGGTGAGCTGCATAAGATAATTTCATCTTATGGATAAATTAAACTTGATCTGATGAAGGCAGGTATCTTGTGGCATTTCCCTCTATGCCTCTTTATCTTTCGCTGTCCTTTTCATCTCTGCGTATGCTCATCTATTCTTGATATCGCCCACCATTATAATTCTTCTCCATACTCTTGGCCACGTGTTTTCCATTCTACCCTCTAAAGAGGTCCAAACCCCAAACTGTGACGGTGTGACTTGATACTCTTCCAGCCACATGATTTGTATTGGTTATCTAGTACCTCCTGTCACATTGTGTACATGCAATGTTGTTATCATTTTTATTTTACCTGGATAGTGATAAGGGGCTTCCAGAAACATCCAGCACGCATCAGATTACAAATGAAGACCCACTATGGGCTTAAGTTCATATTTTTCAAAGTCTTATTGTAATTGGTTTGTCGTGATTACAGCGGATTCACGCACAACTGTCACGCCATTTATTTTATTGAAATGGTTTCACTTGAGGTGTACATGGTGGGTGTTAAAAAGTTTTAGAAAACCTTTTAGGGGAGGATCAGATCAAACATAGTTTCATTGGAGAAAAATTTGAATGATTATATGCGCTGGAACCATCCATCCTAATTTGTAATTCCGATTGATTGAGAATTAACGTCATCGAGATTTTCAGCTGTGTGTCCGATTAAAGATCCATCCAGCTGAATGAAACTACCACACATGCTGTGATTTATTGATGTAGGGTTTGCAACCTTGATTTAACTGTTTCTTCTGTATATAGGGTGCGCTTTGGCCCAACATGCTTTGCACTTATTACAAACTACAAGTGCATACACAAAGCTAGATCTCTCCCACTCATGTACTTATGTTATCAAGCAAGTGGATTGGAGCAATTCTTTTAAGCTGTGTCAGTAGTCTGTTCTGTCTAGGAACTACGCATCAGGTTTCATGCCTTGTGATTTAAATATTCAGAAGCTGATAGGCGATATGATCGACTTGTCAAGTCGTTGTATTTTGCATATATTCGATGAGTATGGCCTGATAGGCGACCATACTGGATTCACTATTTTCACCTCGGCTGTTTGCCAATATCAAGTGTTTACTCCATATTTAAGATAAGAATTTATTTGTTCTGCTTCTCAGTTGTTGCATACCATCACTACCTAATGGTCTATTATCTTCCTACCGTGCAAATGATTATATCCTTTCTCTCATTCCATTAAACTGTCCAATAACGCCGAGGCTCCCACCCACCCAAGAGTCAATCGGGACATTACATCGCCTGGTTTTCAGTCGAGAACGGAAAGCCCTACAGAGCCGATAGTTGGGAAGCCTGAAGTTACCTTTACCTTACTGTCCCTATATTCCATCACTGGTAACTGAAGGAAAAACATAAAAAACCCTGACCCGCCCAATCACACTTAATATAGAATGCCATTTAAAAAGCAATTCAATTTTAAAAACTTCACATTCAAAAATTCCGTTCTTCTCCGATTCGAAGGGTCCACTAGTCCCTGTTTTGACCCATTGGCTCAAATGGCAGCATCTCGGGCTCCAGGCTTATTCGATTGAACCTCATTTTTAAATCCTCTGCTACTGAAGGGACTGCGATTATCTTTCTAACTCTGATTTGGAAGCCCATTCCAATTTTACGCCGTGGCGTATTTACAAAGCTCACCTGTCCCCTAGCTCATTCGACATCTGAGTATATGGCGCCAGAACCTCGAAATACATTCTTGTGGTCATTTCACCATTGATTTTGTAACGGGTATTTTTTCCGGAGTATTTTTCTGTTGTGGGCAGTTTGATGCTTTCGATACGAAGCCATACAACTAGTTCCAATCCCGGTTATCAGCTGATTTCATCATTTGCGTTACACTAGCTTCTCTAGGTAAACCAATACGCCATAAATTGCACTTCAATGCTTAATCTTGATCCGAATAAATAGGTAAGATAGCCGAGTAAAATTTCCGCCCAAATTCCTACATAACTAATTAAAAAACCACTGGGGTGGCCCATCTGATAATGATCCTTCATCGAGAATTCAAGATGAGGATCCGGTCCAGAGTGCTAGAAATAGGTTTTACCCGGCCGCCTGAATCTTGTGAATAATCTTGGTCGTATGTTTTGGAGTTAAACAGGAGCATTCCGCAATGACAAGCAGGGACTCTGGCCCATTGGTTTTTATCTTTGATGGATAGTTGAGCTGCGTTTTTTAGGGATCAAGACCACTGCTGGCTGTTTGCGTGTCTACATGGCAGAAATGGAATGATAATCTCATACGCGCTTATATCCTTTTACAGAGAGAAGACATTACAGGGAATCGTATATTTATAGCAGCGATGCGGATCACGAATGGGAGCGTGAGCAAAGTAATATTGGCAGCATGCTGTCGTTACTTCCCAAAACTACATGCGACAGGACAAACAGGTTAGTGTATGAGCCCGTAGAGGCCAGTATAGCTAGCCACTAATGTTTGGCTGCTTTTAAGAAAGGAGTCCATTCGATTTAATATCCCCCCAAAACACTATACATTTTGTTAATAGGAGACTGTACCCTGTAAATCTATGGCCTGAGATCTTTAGACCTCTTGATGACACACATGTGTGACACTTCCATCATTGAACACAAGCATTGCATCTCAAACTCGGAATTAGTGAATCTGTTGATCCGAATAGGCGTCTCAGAAGAATCACTGTCTGCCCGGTGCGAGGATAATGATAGCTTTCCCATTCACTGAGTTACGTCATCTCAGGCCAAGCTAGAGTACCTCGATGTCCCCAAGTTAATATCAGTCATAATCTGATGAGAAATCATTAGAGCGGGTGTAGTTAGAAGTGACTGCCCCTGTTTGCTCTGACCTAGAAAACAGTTGCCTCCATCAGTCAGCTGCTGCATGGTGTGACTTTTTTTCTTACATCAAAAGTCTTGACCGGGTCACAATATAAGGTTTTTTTCATTTCGTCATTTGACCTCGCTGTATAGGAAAAAAGGGAGAGAAAAACGTAAGAAATATTGCTCCCTTTTCCTTGAGCAATATCGTCTTTTTGTCTATAAAACTAGCTAAAGATATGATGGCTCAAAACAGCATTCATCTTTAGGTTAAATCGGTATGGATGATTCGGCCGCACACCTGATACTCACTTTGTTACGTTGTAGGTACTCTATGATCAGCGCAGCCAGTTCTACTACCTCAGGGATAGTCTCAGATAGAACGTGTTTCAGCTATTATGCAAGCGACAGCCAAGGTATGGGTTCCGATGGCATCTAGTGTGACCTCTCCATACAAAACACCGCTCATTACAACTGAAATATTTTGTGAAATGAAGCTGTTAAACACAGAGATGACACATCAACAGAACAGCTGTTCCAGTCTGAGAGCTGCGGCGTTTTTAAGTACAAAAATTCTTTGGTCGTAGCACAAAGGATTAGGCTAGACTTTGAGTCATAGATGGTTAACCCTGCTTTATAATGGTTTTTAACTGATGAGTCATTCTGAAAATGTTCATATATATTAATTTTTCAATCTTGGCTAGTAAGTTAACCACAATATGAGTAAATGGTGAACACCCAACTGATTGATGACTGTTGTGTTGTTTGTAGAAGACTTGCTTATAACTAGTAAGCTAACTAGCAGCAGGGACTCACTATTAGAGCCCTCACAGTCGCAGAAAATCAGACCAGTCCAGCGCGCAACGAGTGAGCCGGGAAAGCGATTCGAACAGCTTCGCGGTCTCCGCTGTGCCTCCCGCGCTGTCTCTGATGACACAGTGTCCACAAATGAAACCATCAAAGACCCAATATACGAAAACGTCAATGCCGTCAGAAGCCGACTGATTGCCGCCGCGCAAGCAAAACAAACTAAACTATCACCAAGGGTTTCATTGGATACCAGCTTCGCATTTTCAATAGCACCCGGATATAGCCATGGGGCTCTAAACCACAATCGAAATGGAGACGGCTATAGTAGCTACTTCAACAAGCTGAATCATTCACACAATCAGCTGAATCAGTTACAGAGAATGCAAGCCAGGCCCGCGTTCAGTTCTCAGCTTAGTATGGTGAGTAATCATGAGTACTCTGCCAAACTTCTGCCAGATTTGCGGAAAGCGAATGCATTTAGCGGGCATCCGTTTGACGTGATTTGTATCGCACCGGGTTCATGAATGCCTCTCTTAATGCCAGCAGAATGAAACTACTGAGTAATACTTGGCATTCCTCTACTTCATTTGGCTATTAGCAACTCGGGGTCACTCTGGTTAAGAAAAATCAAAGTCATGTTAACAATTATGCTTTTGTATTATAAAAGTAGGGCCTATTATTACAAGTATTTCAACCGCACAAAGCAAATATTTGGCATTATGATAAACCAGAGTTTGTTCAGTGCCAATGACCTTGTTTTTCGTTGGTAGTACGTAGTAGACAATCTACTCTGATTCATAGTAGTGAAACAAAGTTGTCATTACTAGGATTATTGACTCATTTTCCGATAATCCCACTATTTCTAACCTGTTACCTATCCGGCTCAGACTACTCTAAATGCAGATAGCATTCGCGATAACATCAACTGATAAACTATTGCCAACAGGATACATGGCAACTTGCATTTATAACGGTTCCTTGTCCTTTGAAAGTAAAGGTCATGTGTGACTCACCAAACCACATTGCTATACAAGGGGTCAAAACAACTAAGTCCCGAATAATTCGTAGTCCGCCTTTGCATGAATTCCTTTTGACTTTGAGTTGCTGGTTGGAATCTTTTGTCGTTCTTTAAATTGAAAATCTTTCTACCGCATCTACCTGCAATTCTGAGTTGGTTTTTATAGGTAAAACCTTCCCCTAGTATGGAGCAGCTACTAGCTGACTATCAGCCTCCACCGTCTTATAATGAGCGACATATGAAGCTGAGGGAATGTATGCTACGGGAGAAGGCAACTCCCGGATATCACAAATCTCTTCATAGCAACCAAAACATTTCAAACCAATACACAGTGAGTTGATACAACCACGAGTTGATGATTACACAGATCTGATCTGTACATACACGTTAGTGACGCTATATTTATACCATGTGCGACTAAAAAGCTAACATGACTTTCATTGACCACACAACTCCAAAAACTTCTTCAATCGGACACTTATATTTGGCAGGGCTTGTGCATTGACACACCCATTTGTTAACCCTGCTAAAACCTAATGCAATCTCTGTTTTTAGACCAGTCAGCAGCATGGTTGTGGGTGTTCCACCACATCCCATCCAGAGATAAACAAACTAAGGGAATGCAATGCTAACACCTCTCTACCAATGATCATGGCATTATGTAATGACAAAAATCTAAGACCGCCCACTGACTGCCAGAAATGTAGCTATACTGACTTATCAAATCGACCAATCAGCTGGCATTCTGAAGGCTATGGCCAACCGAGGTCATTGCCACCTATGGGATCTACATTAAACCATTAGATACATATACCAGGGCACTTTATTAAAGAATCTCTGCACCAAATGGGTGTGGTACAGAGACCCTTTAAGCCTTATTTATACATCTTATTTTTCAGTGCTTTCTTTCGAGCCGTTTCGTTTTGATAACTAAGATGTTAACCACAATGATGCTTCTATGTCTTATCTTGCCCGTTAATGCGCATTTATAAATATAATTATATATTTCGTTACTGTTTATTGTTAATTTTATTATGTCAATCATCTATTTTATGAAACCACTGTATCTGCAGTACTGTACAGATTATATTCCTAAATGAATTAATTTTCAACTGCGCAAGATGTTTATATTTTGGCTCAGTAATACTATCCCAATGTTTGGGTTGGTATGAAGCAATGGCTACTCATGTCTTTCCATTGATTATACTGTGTGTCAGGAATGCTGTAATTTTGTTTAGGTGCTTATTGCTGATATACAGGTGCTCAATAATAAACTTATATCACCATCACTGCTCCTCTAATAATCTCGTGTCTCCGGGATAGAATAGATGATGCGAATGTTCCCGCAGTACAGAGCTGTACTGAAGGCTGATGAACTATAACAGTGGCCAATCGCAGCACATTCTGAAATGTTATCCAGAATTAATGGCTTCACAAAATAATTCGATGATGATGTCACAAAATAATTCATTGAGGATGACACAAAATAATTCAATGATGATGTCAGAAGCATTTTTTATGTCATTAATGCTTCACTGAATGGTGTTGTAATGTCACGTGGCCCTAGAGTGGTGTGACAAAAATATCTACTGAGTAAAATTTTATCTCTAAGGCAAAATAGCTGTAGAGAGTTGTGCTGAACTTTGACCTATTGAATCTATTTGACTCGGTATCTTCCGGGGTGCTTACGCTTGTGTGCTCTAAAGAGAAGATAACTCTATGGGTGGACCTTCCTTATATAGCATTGCGATCAAAATCTGAAGAGGATATTGCGGAAGAGAAAGTGTTTGTCTGAACTGAACATTTAACCAGGAATCCCCAGTCTAAGGTCCAGTATGGTTACCACTAAGCTGTCTCTTCATCTTAATGGATTCAGATAATATATTGCCGGTCTGCTTTTCCCATAAATGAACCGCCAAAGGGCTCAGTTACACCCCACAATGAAGTTACTAACCTAGACTCATCGCTGCTTACCCATCTCGACATGGTTCAGCAGAACTGTCATCGTTTAGGTACGTAAATACAGTAGCAGATAATTCTTAACATACCTAAAAACACTAGGCCTGACTTTCCGGTGGGGTTGAAAGCAATTCATAGCCACGCTCTACTAATTTATAAGGCCAGGGGTCGAGGGGCCAGTGAAATATGTCACTGGAGGGGCTTCAGTCGATCATGAAATGTTTTTGGAGCAGGTTGTTCCCCAAGTTTAATTGATAAGATGAGGCGAGAGGATCATAGGAGCGACTCATTTTGGATTTTGGCATTGAATAAAGGAGGTCCGGTCCATCCATAGAATTCCCCTCTCTATGGGGCACATTGGTGCAAGCCGAAAGTCCCCTAATAGTGAACCCGTAAAAACGGGTAGTCAAAGCATCAAAAGTACACACCAACACTACTCCATCATGAATGAATGAATATCCACCAATTGGTAATTTATGCAACCCATGAGATATAATCTGTTTATTTAAAATCTTGTCAAAAGCCGAAAACCCTGAGGATGGCCAACTGAATTGCGCTTTTTTTACTTTTCCGGTAGCCTCCCATAAGTTATGTTATGCTCGGCATAGATAATTGAGGTTCTGCATTCCTTGTTCATACATTTCGTGTGCTTTGAATGAACCATGGCCTTAAATAACAATATTATTCCAATAGAATCAATAGCCACTCAAAGAACTCTATTGTCCTGTTTCTATGGATTCCAATAAACACGATTGTATGGAAATTAATCTGATAATTACGTGACGCATTGCTGTCTTCATATAGACTGCCCAATAGTTTAGACAGCCTTTGGCCTGACTGCGCTAATGGCACAAAGTGGTAAGTTTGTAACCTTGGTAATACTAGTTATCGCAAGTCCAGGCTGCATAGACATAGCCTTGATCTGTGTATTTTATGTAGGTTTGATCTCCAAACGGGTGTGCTCTAAGCTATAACAGGTCAAATCAGAGGTTTTCCTCATCAAATTGAGGACTAGCCTAATTTTCAATAATCTCACAATCGGCTCACAAACGCGCATCGCATAGAAAGCAAGCCTACTGGCAAGTACATAGTGGAGAAGCAATCTTGTGTCATACCGGTTTTAGTGCTAGCCATAGGAGCTACTGAATGAAGTTTTAAAAGTGACAATCACCATGCAATTGGAACTGGAAGGTCACTCCCATTGTCAGTATCACAAATTGAAATTGATCAGGTCAAACATTCAAACTTACAGCCCCATACCCATTTACCATAAAATATAATACAATCTTATAATATATTATATAATACTTCACTGAAGTCTTAGGAGAATTTAAGGAATAATAATGTTCATTTCATCATCCTAGTAGAAGCGGTAGTAGTAGTAGTAGCAGAAGCAGCGACAGCAGCGGCAGCAGCGGCGGCAGTAGTAGTAGTAATCAGAGATGCTGTCTGTTGCAGTGGGACAAAGACCGTTTTTCCTGTCCCACCTTGCTGGGTAACTAATGTTGCCTAGGTTAGGTTGTTGTGTTCCCCTTTTGCTTCTCGACGTTATGTTTGATTGTGTCCCTCTCATCGTATCAATTCTAATATCAGGCAGCAGTGACCATGGTGTTCCAGCCGGACCACCACCGGAATATGATGTGACAACCAGAGGTCCACCACCAAAACCTGTCGAAGCTGCCGCAGCTCAGCAGCAGGTAAGATAAGTGGTCAATCAATCTATAACCCCAGTTTAAAGGAAACACTGAATCTAACCCTTTCACTATGGAGTTTTATAATCAAAGTTCTTGATTTTATGATTTTGTGTCTCCAAGACATAATGGCTGCCAAGAGTGGTGCAGATTAATCATTAGCAGGCTTTCTGCTAACACCCATGTGCCCCATAGATAAGGTATCTCTATGGGTAAACCTCCATTGCGATCCGAAATGGACGAGGATGTTGCGAGGGACAAGGGTTTTGCCCGAATTGGGATTCAAACCAGGGAACACCGGGCCAAGGTTCAGTACGCTATCCACTAAGCTAATATTTCACCTTAATCCGATTGAAATGAGGCTATTCCCTCATGTGCGGAATCAACATATCAGGTTAGATGTAGTCAGGTTTCTCAATCTGTAGCTGTTAAACATGTTAGTTTAATATTGTCTGTACAGTTATCTTCTTGCTTCACCCGCTTGCTTAGTCTGCACAGAGGCAGTCAGGAGCTTGTGTAGACACAACCCTCATGGCCGCACTCAGGATCAGATATTTTGGATTCAAGCATAAAGGGGGTGTCACACAATGGAGAATTTGCGATTTGAGAAATGCGAGTCACCAATCACAATCAATTCGCAAAACGCAAACTGCAGTGGCTGTCACACAGTAAGAAGAAGTCACTCTGCTGGGATTCGAATCACAACGGTCCAGGAAAACTGAGTTTACAGGCGTAGACTTTATACCCTGCGTATTGATTTGATTATTCATTACATGTAAGGCCACTCATCTTAATGCTTAGCATCAATGCTTACTAGGAGTTATTATTCAGTGAACCACCTATGACCATTCACTCCATCCATAGATTTCATGTTTAAGTCCGTTGCATTGCAGCAAGGAAACCAATCGGGAGGCTATGGGCAGCAAGCTTATGGACAACATCCAACACAAGCCTATGGACAACATCCACAGCAAGGTTATGGACAACATCCACAGCAAGGTTATGGACAGTCAGGATATGGGCAGCCTGCACAGCCAGGATATGGGCAGCCAGCACAGCCAGGATATGGGCAGCCACCCCCCTATCACCAGCAAGGATATAATAATCCTTACGGACAACAGATGACAGTGGGTATGTGTTCAGGAGTTGACTCCTCCTTTGACTAAATACGCCTAACCGTGGCAATAACGAGGAAAAGCAACGCACATTATCTAATACTTTCACAGTTCTTGCACGAACTTCAAATTTCCCAAGAATTATATGATAGCTATAGGCCTCGCAAAGATAGTTTTGTGGCATAGTACGCGCATAATTTACCACTTTACCTTGTATAACTTCACTCTTCATCCACCCATTTTGTCGAGAGTATTGCAGAAATCGGCCTTTAAGTTAGTAGTTTTGATTCAGCAGCTGGCAGGGGGTGACAATTGCGTTGAAAGGACTTTTCCATAGTCGGACCACCTTTATGCAATGTCAACATCAGACAAAGGGAGAAAAAGACAACATGGTATCCGTGCTGGGAAATGACCCGAGAACCTATGCTCCTGAGTACAGCTTGCTGGCCACTGCTTCACCCATGATAGGGACGAGTGCTCAATTACCAGGTCTGCTGACATCACAGATGTTCACGGCAAAATTCTGCCTTCAGGTTACCATACCCAGGGAGGTACAGTAATCACACAGGGAGCGCCTGGCACAAGTGTGGTGATGGTCGGTGCACCAAATGTGGTACAGGGTGAGATCAAACAGGATGACTGCTTGGTCTGTTCCATCCTCAACTTTGTGCTCTGTTGCCTCAACATATTTGGACTGGTTGCGATCATTATGTCGTGTATGGCGCAAGAATCACATCGAGCTGGTAGGTGTTATCACTCGCAGTACTCAAAATATGGGGAACCCAGGGGGAAGGAGTTGTAAAGTATATTTGGACGGAAATACGCTGTGTAATCAGCTTTTTTCCACCACAGTTTTGCCCCATTTGTAAACTTGAGAACACTTTTCTCCCACTCAATCGGTAAAACATAGCTACACATTGAATTGTATATCTTCTTTTGTCAAGGAATTTGCAGCCACACGCCTATATTGAGCCGTTATACAGATTTGAAGTTTACTTTTTTACACAAAATTTCATGCGTTTCATAAAACAACTCTACTTGGACGGTATCGTTGTCCGCAGGGCCAGCGAACTAATTTACGCTGATTGCATTTTATAAACTCATATTGATAAACGAAAAGCTTCAATTTGATAATTTAATTCTACGTGGATAACTGGATAAGATCACTGTCTTTTTTCTATGAAAGTCCCTCAGCATAAAATGCAGAAAGTACGGATTGATTGAATGTTGCAGATTTGCGAAAGTGTATACTTTATTCTTGCAGGTCAAATCCGAGAAGGAAATGAGAAAGCCAATGTAGCAAAGATCATGAATATAATCGGGCCAATTCTTACCGGGTTGGGAATGTTAGGGTTTTTAATTTGGTTAGCTACTTATTGGTTTTGGTGGTAAGCTACGGAGATGGGCCCCTCGTCAAGGAATCAATGTGCCAATGAATGTGATGTCACTGTGCCAATGCACATGAATAACGACTGAAGTGATCAGAAATGCACTCTTTTTATATTTTAAGATTAAACAAAATATTGTTTTTGATTCACTAGGCCGATCGGACTCTTTTCTACACTTTTATTACAGAGCTGTCTTTTTAATAATTCAATCAATAAAAATGGTACTATTGACTTGGGACTGTAAATAAGATCAAGCTTGACTGTATCATGGTGTATAAAAACACATATGGTTGAGTGTGAACCTATAAACCCTATGTCTAAGGAGCGAACAGCGTACCATCGCAGTTTAGAAAAAGAGAGACAGCTTGCATATTAAAAAAACAACAAGCTCGTACCAGCGAGGAGTGTAAAACTTGCTGAATTGTATTGTCATTGATAACAATGCTGTTTTTGTGATTGAGAGTTCCATTGGAAGTAAAAGCCAATGTTTCAGGAAGTGTGAAGTCACAAGCAGCTGTATAATATAAAGTTGCACCCACTTTAACTGCAAATATGTGTAGTATGACACATTCGGCATCGCTAAAAAGGAGAAAAAGATGAAACATTAATAACCATGCCTGTATTTGGGTGTTGCAAACCCATTACAGGGGGATGAACAGCTATTTTGGATCATGACATCTAAAACCCAGGTCTATAATTAGACTCAGGGGAGGGGGCCGATGTACTGAAGAAGCACCCGAGTTGATCAACTGTGTCTCGACTGCAATGCGAGTAGCCATAGTCGTGCAACTACATCTAATCTATGATTTCCTTCTAAGCGAGATATTTACTTTACATATGTATTTTATTGTTCTACTCGGAACTTCTCATTCGGAGGGTTGTTGTTGTTGTTGTTGTTGTTGTTGGGAGTGGTAGGATTTGGAACTTATATGCGGAGCTCATTCTCACAGTGGGCGCTGAGCATGATTAGGACCTGAACACAGGACTGTCTTGAGCCAAGCGCTCTACCAGTTGAGTTATCCCGCTATCCCAAGCATTAACCCGAGTACTAGCAAGTAAGGATAGCTCTCGCTGCCAGTTCCGTGCATATAGAGGCCAAACCACAAAGCGGCAGAAGTATTTTCAGCATCAGATGAGAAATTTTAATGAAGCTGTTTTTATAATCTTTAAATTTTATCAATTGATAATGAAATGGAAATAAAATTTTACTTTATTTCTTCGGCGTGATAGTAATAGTAAACTTACCAAGAGTGGTCTCAGTCACTGTGTAAACCTAATGGTAAGTGGAACTTATACGGCTAGAGAAGTGATGACCTATGTCAAGGTCACATGCAGGTATCCAAAAATCCCTCCTGAAACACAAGATATCCGATATTACCAGAATACATCTTGCTGAGAACAGCCAGGAGGGTTAAATATATACTATATGGAACGGCAATCGCCATTGCTGTCAAACGTCACACGAATAAAATGCTGCAGACAAATTCAGGGTTGTCTCCTCATTAAACAAATTCTGTGGACCCGTATGTGACTGGGTTAGCCAAGAAATAAGGATAAATTGCCGATGCATTTATCCATAGCATTGGCGATCTCGAAACCGCTTTGTTGCCGACATGTAGCCTCCGCGAATGATAAAGAGCCGGAATCACGATAGGGATGCTACGACTGACGCACACAGACCCATCGGCAAATGATAGAGTCTGTTTGATATGAACTTATGAAGCAAAATGGAGTAATCATACCTGATATAATCGCGGACCGAACTGCTTCCGGATAAAAAAAACAGTAAACGACTTTGTATATTGTACGCAGAGAATATTATGTAATCATTTACAGACATGAAATAAAGTAATACAGCTGATGAGATCGATACAGAAATAGTCAGCAGGTAATGAGAGTTCGAGGTTAACTAATGACGCGTTTCCGATTTTCCGATTGTTCGACCGCGTCGCGCTCCAAAACAATTTCGCCGCAAGACTTGTCATGGCTTCGAACCGGTGTACCGCAAACCGACCTGTAATCAAATCAAGATAAGCGAGCGTCAGTGGGCATAGCAGTACTACTGAAGTTAAGACAATCATTTTTCGAACTTCAAGGCTGTCAAGGCTGAAAACTGACCAGTATTTTCCCTCAGGCATTGAACTCGTTAACACTTATTGATGTAAACTGGTCGCATTTCCATTGGTAAAACACATAAGTTAGTGAGTCAACAAGTAGTTTCTCGTGAACTATAACCAAACTCCACTAATACAGAGACATGCGGAGCTGTGAATGGTAATAACGTATACAGAGGGGTTGATGCTTACTAATGTCTCGGCGGTTAGTATCTGCGTGACCGGTAGGCTCTCTCATAAGGATCCCGAGCGTACGGAGATGGGTATGGGCGTCCTCTGAAACAAATACTTACCGGTGAGATATATTATAAAAAATTATTCCAAAGCGAAACCATACCCCCCCCACTACACAGTCAAGGAGATTCTGAGCAATAAAAACCACTGGCCACCTGCCATAACCTAAAAAGAACCAGAGCATCTGAAGGGTCTCATCCCATTTATCGAGTTACTAGCTGCAGTTAGTGATTATATAGTAGACTTTAGTATTGAGTCACCGCCTAGTACTAGGTAAGCAGAACGTATGGTTAAGCAGTTTGGGGTGGAAGAGGAGCAGTTACTTGGCTCTGGGGGAGGGGAGAGGAGCAGCTATCTGACTCTGGACCGTCGTGAGAGAGGAGCAATTACCTTAGTCAGGGAGGTGGGGAGAAGAGCAGTTATGCGACTCTGGAGGCTGGGAAGGGCACGAAGCAGTTACCTGACTCTGGGACGGGAGAGAAGCAGTTACCTGGCTCAGTGGGATGGGAGAGGAGTAGTTACCCGGCCCTGAGAGAGGGAGAGGAGCAGTTACCTGACCCTGGGAAAGGAGCAGTTACCTGGCTCAGTGGGAAGGGAGAGGAGCAGTTACCTGGCTCTGGGAAAGGAAAGGAGCAGTTACCTGGCTCTAGGGGTGGGGAGAGGAGCAGTTACCAGGCTCTGGAGAAGGGAGAGGAGTGTTTACCTGGGAGCTCTTGGAGGTGGATAGTCATCATATCGGCTGTACCCTCTCCTGGGCGGTGGGTAATATGGATCCTGATAATAATCATCGTAATATGGCTGCCTGTATCTGTGAATAAATAAACCATCTCCAGTCACTTCCTGGGGTTTAATATTATGGTGAATGAACAGCAATATCACGCGGAGAAAAGGTCAGCTGATGAAAAGGGCAGTTCGGTGATAGCGTGCTGGGCTTGCAATTGCATGAACCTGTATCCGAGTCGAATTAGTTTCAAAGTGGACTGCAAAAGCCCTGAAGTTCTTAAATAGGCCAATAGAGAGGTAGCGGCTAACTTACCTGTATGGATCAGCGGGAGCGCGGTAATCATCATACCCATAGTCATAATAATCCCTGGCGGGTGGCGGCTGATATGGGTCATAAAACCGATCACTACATATAACAGGATACACTCATTAACAAGACTATTCATTTTAGATCATTCAGTTTTCAAAATTAACGGAATAAACACTTCCACATTTACAAAGAGTAAAAGCAATGTGGTAGCAAGCTACAACTAAGGTAAAGCGTTGTTCATGTCGACCACGTTGCGCGCATTAGTGATTACTGGGGTCTGAAATTCATTGAGATTGAGTAACTCATTAGACAGCCATACTGTAAAGTTCACTATCGTTATACCTACATGTATATAGACAACTAAGCCCCGCAATTACCAGGCTAGGCCTTTGGTAGAAAGGTAGAAAGGATGGTACCTATTCACATATCCATAATAATGGAAGGAGTGAGTGTACTCACCGTGGGTGAGCCTCGTAACGCTCAGGATGGCGGCCTCTGGGGCGAGCGTGGCCTCCAGACTTGGTCTCGGTGCGACGTCGCTGTTTCTCACGCTCATCCTCTGGGATATCTGGACAATCCTTAGCCCAATGACCATCCTTACCGCAAAAGTAACAGCCCTTGAAACAGGAGAGTGATTGTGATGAAAGGATCTTAGGCTGAATTGTTATAACACTCGCCACTGGCGCTGAAGGTGCTGGAGACAGCTTGTGCGCAGAACCATCTCCATTCACCCAGCAGAGAATGGGTACTTGGCTGTCTTCAGAGCTGAGGAAGGCGAAGGCAGTGAGGAAGAGGCATGGCGACCCACCTAAGTTACACCATTTCTAGTAAAGGATAGCTCTCTAACAGCCTCCTCTCCATCTAATATATGGCATGAGATTGGTGGAGTCGCAGTTTTAAGCCCTGTACCCCCTTATTAATTCAGACTCAGCACTGCGATTGCTACTCACAGTGGCACAGTTGCGGTAGTAGGCGGCTAAAGACTAATTTTACCGAGGGTGGTAGTTAGGCTGTTAGTTGGCTTATGCTACCACAGGTTCGAAGGCAGTTGATCATAAATGACAAAAGTGTTATGTGCTAAGTTCATCTGGGAATTCCCAGATGGCTGTACAGCCACAGTGTGTGATGATATACCGTTCGGCTGACGCTTTCTTTTTGTCCTGGAGTTCTCCTGACATAACTTTTAGATTTCTCCACACGGAGCGATCGTCCGTCAAAATCATAGCCATTCAGCACAAGAGCTGCCTCAGCCTCCAGCCCATCATAAAAATGCTGCAAAAGTGAACAATGAGGGCCAGCTATAACATGAGGGCAGTAACACATTGTCCGCTTGATCGCTTGTTACCTGCATGTTTCAGTTTCATAAGATTCAGTACTAAATTTACCATTCATAAAAAGTGAACATCATGTAATACTATAAAAAGAATTCATTCTTTATATATGTTGGTCGGTACAGAACATTGGAAGAACAGATAATCTCACAGATCCGGAGAATGGTGTACACTTTCTGTTAATTTCATAGTTGGTGAGAACAGTTGATGCACACTACCATAGTGATGCTAACCGCACTTTGCTACAATCCCTCGAAGCACAATAACCATAGGAGATCGAGAGGTAAAAAGAGAAACTTATGCATTAAATCCAAATTCTATTTTAACAGTACTACCCGCTCATTTTACGCTTCAACTTACTCTTATATCCGATGAGTTTGAAAAACTATGTCGCCGAGAATACAAAACTTACCACAAACCCGTATTCTCCCAGCACATCACACTCAGCCACTACTCCATATTGCTCAAACAGCTTACGCAGTTCTCCAGAGTCTACTGAAGCATCGAGGTTTCCGACAAATAACTTTGTAGGAGCAGGTGTAGCGGGTGTAGCGGGTGTTGTAGCCATATGTCTTAAATTTTTATACCTGCAAAACTCATTGTGATTGACCCTATTGATGTCAGTGATTGGAAGTTCATTCACCTTGTAAATTGTGTAATAATTATACTAGTATAATAGGCCCAGTGACTTTTCTCGGCACAGTGTTCACACTTTACTATTACATGGTCATGGTGCTTCTATGAAACTGCAACTGAACTAGAATAAGTACAAGATTGGCTATGACTGTGAGCATGATTGTGGGCATAATTTATGACTACCACGATCAGCAGTATAATAAAATTGTATTGACTCAACATCATGATTAAATTGGTTAACTTTATAATTTATTTATGGCTCGTTCATTGACAATGACTATTTATGACTGAGTGCTAAATATTCAGTATCGATGACATTTCACTGATTTCAGTGTCAATTGCTATGGGTATCGAGACAGAGTGATGAGAGACAGAGAGTCATTCACTGATTCGGTCAACCACACTCAATCAGCCACTTAGTGAGTGACTCACGCACTGACTGGGTGAGTGTGACTGTGCGCATGGCTGAGTGACTCACTGACTGTGACTGTGAGTCGAGACTCGACTCTCGAGTGACAATCGTGAATCGAATTTAAATTAAATTTAAAAATAAAAATGAAATGTCATTTATTGTGTCAGTATGAGTATATACAGCACTCAGTTAGTCAGTACTCAGTAACTCACTAACTCACTCAGTAACCGATTGATTAACTGAGAATTCAAATGCAATTCAGTATTAGTATAGTGCTGGTATTCATAGTACTGAATGGAATTGGAAGCCATCGATGTTCGACTTCGATCGATTCAAAAACTGAAAAAGACAAAATCAAATTGAAATTCAATTTATTTTAATCATTTTATCATGGTGATGGTTAACTTATTACTTAAACTACGTTAACATTAAGTTAATCAGTTAATGATTAACTGATTAACTTCACTAGGCACTTCAAAGTTAAGTTAATCTCTTAAAGTTAAACGACTTAAAGTTAATGATAATCACTAAGTGACTAACCTAATGATTAATCAGACTCAGAGTTCAAACTTTCAATGCTAAGTTAGTAAGTAATTGTTGAATGAGTGGGACTGACACCGGCTGAGTGACTATTAATAAATAATGATTGCCAATACCTATGTGACAATAAAATACTAAAAGAGACTAGTTGAAACAAAAATACTTGTGGTCCCGTGGTATGACGTTTTTCAAGAACACCCGGCTACAAAACCCAGATCCAGAATTCACTTTCCGATCTCTTTTCTTAAAACTTCATGGATAGAGGCTGCATAGCCCCTTAGCCAAGAGCGCTTGGCGAATAGCAATGTACGTTATAAGTTTTAGGTCACCTTCATTGTATTACAGCGGATGATTGGTCAGTCGTTTCAGGTCCCAGTAAAAGTTGAAAAAAGCTTGAATGAAATCTAAACGTGCTGACTTCTAGCCATGTCCGTAAAAATCGAACCTGCCCCGGCCGAGGAGACTGTTGATCCCGAGGTACGCGCTACTTACACTCTCTCGGTCACAGACTAAGAATTATT
>Ga0224501_10000781_pt1 | contig 24635 bp, 16 predicted proteins | sample SF_Oct11_sed_USG_4_FD_169105 | JGI IMG/M metagenome (GOLD analysis project Ga0224501, IMG submission 169105) | Sediment microbial communities from San Francisco Bay, California, United States - SF_Oct11_sed_USGS_8_1 | ecosystem: Environmental > Aquatic > Marine > Sediment | place: USA... | reverse complement strand
TGAAGACATCGGGCCTGACCATGTTTATGCAGATATCAAATGTGCCCAATCCTTCAGATGATTTTGATGAAATGCTGCGCTGTGCCTATTATGTCTCTGAAATGCTTGGAGCCAGCCTGTGCAATCATCGCAGGCAGCCAATTTCCAAGGCAGATGCCGAGTATTATCGCGGCATTATTTCAGAAAAAGAAAACGCCTGATTTCCATCATTTGTGGTTACCGATAAAGTTCAGTTCGAAATAGACAATCTGCGCAAGCGGCTGCGGCATCATTCGTATCTTTATTATGTGCTCGATGATCCTGAAATTTCCGATAGTCAATACGATCGCCTTTATCGCGAGCTGCAGGAACTGGAGCGGACTTACCCTGAACTGGTAACACACGACTCACCGACGCAGCGTGTCGGTGCCGAACCACTCAAATCTTTTACGCAGGTGCAGCACCGTATCCCGATGTTGTCGCTGGATAATGTCTTTTCAGAAGAAGATCTGCAGGCCTTTTATAAACGCATTCAGGATCGCCTGAATTCAGATATGTCTATTGAATTTGCTGTTGAGCCAAAACTCGATGGTCTGGCGATCAGTATTGTTTATGAAAAGGGTGAACTGGTTCAGGCGGCAACGCGCGGCGATGGAACCACAGGCGAAGACGTAACATTAAACGTTAGAACTGTGCAGTCAGTGCCACTTCGTCTAATGGGTGATGATTATCCAGAGATACTCGAAATTCGTGGTGAAGTTTTTATGCCAAAAGCGGGTTTTGAAAAACTGAATCGTCAGGCGCGCGAGAAGGGTGAAAAAACATTTGTTAATCCCCGTAATGCCGCGGCAGGTTCCTTGCGTCAACTTGATCCTGAAATTACCGCGCAACGGCCACTGGCAATGTATTGCTATGGTGCGGGTGTGGTTGAAGGCTTTGATTTACCCAGTACACACAGTGCAATCGTGCAACAGATCAAGGCCTGGGGTTTTCCTGTCTGTAAGGAATCAAAGGTTGTTGAAGGCGTTAGCGGTTGTGTTGATTTTTATAACGACATTCTACAACGTCGTGACCAGCTTGCTTATGATATCGATGGTGTTGTTTATAAAGTAAATCAGATATCGCTGCAAAAAGAACTGGGCTTTGTTGCACGTGCACCACGTTGGGCGATTGCGCACAAATTTCCTGCGCAGGAAGAAGTGACAAAAATTCTGGATGTCGATTTTCAGGTAGGGCGCACCGGGGCGCTGACACCGGTAGCACGACTGGAGCCTGTTTTTGTTGGTGGCGTAACGGTGAGCAATGCCACGCTTCACAATATGGATGAGGTAAAAAGGAAAGATATTCATATTGGTGATCAGGTGATTGTACGCCGAGCAGGTGATGTGATTCCCGAGGTAGTGCGTGTTGTTAGTAGTGCCCGTGGCCAGGATGTAAACCCCATTGTCTTGCCGAAACAGTGCCCGGTCTGTGGTTCGGATGTCGAGCAGACTGAAGGCGAGGCGGTAGCACGTTGTAGCGGCGGCCTGTTCTGCAAGGCGCAGCGTACTGAAGCGATTAAGCATTATGCCTCGCGTAAGGCGATGGATATTGATGGTCTTGGTGATAAACTGGTTGAGCAGTTAGTGGAAGCAGGTTTGATTGACACGGTAGCAGATATCTATCGGCTTGAAATTGAATCGGTGGCTGCGCTGGATCGTATGGGTGAAAAATCCGCGAGTAATTTAATCGCGGCAATTAACGCCAGTAAGCAACCAACGCTGGCAAGATTTATTTATGCGCTTGGTATTCGTGAGGTCGGTGAAGCCACGGCAGCCAATCTGGCCAATGACTTTACTAGCCTGGAGGCGCTGCAGGGTGCTAGCGAAGAGCATTTACAGGAGGTGCCTGATGTTGGACCAGTGGTGGCGCAGCATGTGGTACATTTTTTTTCACAACAACATAATCTCGATGTGATTAAGCAGTTGCTTGATGCAGGCATTAGTTTTAAGCAGCGTGCTGTTACTGCAAGCAGTAATGAAAAGGTAAAAGGTAAAACCTTTGTGATTACCGGTACGCTGCATTCCATGACACGAGATCAGGCGAAAGAAAAATTGATCGAAGCGGGTGCAAAAGTGGCGGGTAGTATCTCGGCAAAAACAGATTTTCTGTTAGCTGGTGAAAAGGCGGGTTCTAAATTAACCAAGGCTGAGAGCCTGGGTATTAAGGTGATTAACGAGCAGCAGCTGACTGAGTTGCTGGCCGGGTAGTTTCAACGTGCTCTGAAGACACCTTTCTGCTGAGGGTGATGGTTCAGATATTCAGTCAATCCCGGGAATGTCCTGGTGCCGTAGTTTTCAGGTGGTGTCCTATTTAGTATTTCAAAATTGTTTGTCTCCAGAATTTCTTTGAGTTGATTCAGATTTTTATATACGCCTTCTATATAACTAAACTTCCCGTTGAAATAGGCTTTCTCGTATTCATAAACCTTGTTGAATAACTTATCCAGACGAATTTTAATTTCGTGCTCAAAAAAGCCCGGTGTTTTTCTAAGCAGGTCTTCGGGTGAGCCGTAAATGATATGTTCTTTTCCCTGCTCATCAACCTGCACAGCGATACCTGCAAGGACAAATTCTATGTACAGGCGCTGATAGCATTTTTCCAGATAGCAACGATCAGACATTTGTGCGATTAGATCGGACGTGCCTAACATATGACCAACCTTATGTGTTTTTGCGTCGGGTAGTCTTATATGTGCTGGGGCAACTTCTAAACCGGTATAGTGAACCATATTGGCTGATACCTGAGATAGTTCGCCCATATTAATTTTATGAAAATAACGTTTTAGAAATTCAGCGCTTCGGCTGACGTGGGTCAGCGTGTATTCAGCGCCATTATGGTGCCTGCGGTCGTGCTTGCGGCGTATATAACCGGAATCATGGTATAGGGCAGTAATGAGGCCAAGTATGGCCCTGTCTGGACCGATGCGTTCGCCTTTGGCTGTGCTCCGGTCATGACCGTTAATCAAACGCGATAGCGCAAGCGTCATATCCAGGGTGTGCTGTTTGTCGTGGTAGAGCGTGTCGCAGGGCAGGTAGTTGGGGTGTTGACCTTCAAACAGCTGGTTGCAATCTTCAAAGGCGCGTTTCAAAACCTGACGGTTAAATTTTGGATAGACGTCAGACATAACCTCAAGCACAGCTTCCTGTACCTGATAGGTATCTGATACATTAACTGTGTTGCTAATGTCGTATTGTGCCCGTCTTGTCTTCATGCGCTTAATTTTTGCTTATATAAAGGCTAGTTATAGACCAAATATCGTGATTTACACTAATGTGGCAGAAATAAGCAAAAGGCCCTGTTTTTACAAAAACAGGGCCTTTTAAATTTCTGGCTGAATAAGTGAGCTATTTGCTGGTGTGTTTGAATGAACCATCCCAGTCTTCAGGGGGTGGGGTTTCACGGTATTGCATGATTCTATCGAGATAGATCTGATAAATTTTACGGTCTTTATCGACTGAGGCCAGCGCGAAAAATTCACGTTCGGCATCATCCCACTGCCGGGCGCGATAAAATTTAAGTGCTAGGTTGTAGCGTTTTAGATCCTGTCGCACTGATTTGTCGACATTCTCCAGTAGGCCGATGGGTTCATAAATAGCAACCGGTTCATCTTTGCCTTTAACCTTAACTCGATCGAGTTCACGATATTCGTATTCAGGTACCTGATGCCTGGTAGCTTCACCAACGATGATGTCAACTCCGTAGGTTTTTGTCAGGCCTTCAAGGCGTGAACCAAGATTCACGGCATCGCCAAGAACAGTGTAATCAACCCGGAATTCTGAGCCCTTGTTGCCGACATTCATGTCGCCGGTATTGACGCCAACGCCAATTTTGATTTCAGGCCAGCCGCGAGCGGCAAAATCCTGTCGCAGTGCATGCATGCGTTCGGTCATTTGCATCGCTGCTGTCAGTGCATTGAGTGCATGTTTAGGGTCGTCCAGTGGTGCGCCCCAGAAGGCCATCACTGCGTCTCCCATATATTTGTCGATGGTACCGCGCTGGTGATGAATAATCTCTGTAATTGGCGTCAGGAAGCCGTTGATCAGCTCCGTCAGTTCTTTAGGTGCCATACTTTCTGAAATGGTGGTGAAGTTGCGTACATCAGAGAACAGCACAGACATATTCTTGATTTCACCATCCAGGTTGATTTCTTCCATCTTCTTGCTCATCTCTTTTACCAGCTCGGGTGGTACATACTGGCCGAACAGGTGGGCGAGCTGTCGCTTGCTACGTGATTCGATGAAGAAACCATAAATCATTTGCAGGGTGAAGAGTACCATGGTTAGCAGGACTGGTGATGCGATTGGGAACACGGTCTGGTACTGCGTCCAGGCGAACATATTGCTGATAATCAATACGCTGACCATGGAAAGAGAAAGCACAACGCCCCAGGTAGCTGACAGCCAGGGCAGCAGGAAAGTGAGCAGCAGGCCAAGAATGGCCAGCAACAGGAATTCGAAACCCTGAGTGTAGCCGGGCTTGTGCATAATGCGCTGGTCAAGGATACCCTGAATAATATTGGCGTGAATTTCTACTCCAGGGTAGGCCGCTTCGAGAGGTGTGGTACGTAAATCGAGCAGGCCGGGTGCCGAGGTGCCAAACAGGGCAATTTTATCTTTTAGCTTACTAGGGTCGACAGATTTATTAAGGACATCGGCGGCCGGGATGTATTCAAAGCTCTTCTGCTTGCCCAGGTAAGGTACCAGTACATTGCCTTTATCATCGACCGGGATACGTGTGTCACCAATTTTTACCCACTCCAGGAATAACTCATTGGTGTTTTCTTCGTTGACTTCTACGACAAGCTCAATCTTGGGTGAGCCCATGGCCGTGCGTGCCAGTGCCAGTGCCAGTGATTCGTGAAGCTGGCCATCATATTCCTGTAATAAAGGCACACGCCTGAAAACACCATCCTCATCGAGAGCCGGGTTGTCAAAGAAGCCGCCACTGTATGCGTTTTTTTGTAATATATCGATATTGGCAGTATAACCACTGGCTGTGAAGAAGGAGATGCGACCTTTGGTGCTGGCATCCAGACGGGCAACCGGTTCAGGTAAGCTGCCCTTGAAAGTGGCGGTTTCATTATTCAGGAAAACCATGCCCATAATGGTTTTGCGGTTACCGAGGCTTTTGGCAAAGATTTCATCGCGCAGTAGCGATGCCCTGACTTTACTGTATTCTTCCTGGAACTGGATGTCATCTTTTAAAGATCCTTTTGCCATCTGTTCCAGTAACCTGCCGCCTTTATCTATATCTTCCTCTGCAAATACGATATCGAAACCAATTTCCTTGATTTTGTAGTGATCGAACAGGTTATTGATGATGTTGGACATGATGTCGCGGTTCCATGGCCAGCGTCCGATTTCACCAAGGCTTTTTTCATCAATATCGATAATGACCACCTGTTTTTCAGGTTGTTCTGGCAGGGTGAGTTTGAGACGCGTATCGTAGGCAAGATTCTCCATCACGGTAAGCGCGGTGATGGGGTAGGTGCCGCTGACATGTAATAGAAACATGAGAGTAAAGGCGAGACCTAGTGCATATCGGATATATCGTTGAATATCTTGCATTTTTCTCCCTGAATGGGTTTCCTGCCCCAGTTTTTATTATTGGTAGGTGAAAAATAGCAAAGATAGCAGACGAAAGCTATAACATGGGCATTGCTGGTGAATATTATGTAATATTCGCGCAGTAGTAATAGAGGGTAGAGAAGTGAGCCAAAAGAGTATTTTACTGGGTGTAAATATTGATCATGTCGCGACATTACGGCAGGCACGGGGTACAAGATATCCGGATCCTGTGCATGCAGCCCTGCAAATTGAACAGGCCGGTGCAGATAGTATTACCCTGCATCTGCGTGAGGATCGCCGTCATATTCAGGACAGGGATGTCTATGAGTTAAAGGCGCGAATGCTGACGCGCATGAATCTTGAAATGGCAGTAACTGAGCAAATGATCAGTATTGCTGAAGATGTGAAACCCGAGGACTGTTGCCTGGTTCCTGAGAGCCGAGAGGAATTGACTACTGAGGGTGGACTGGATGTGATTTCGCATGCGGCGTTGATCAGGGAGGCCTGTGTTCGACTTGCAGAGGCAGGTGTAAAAGTGTCTCTATTTATTGATGCAGATAAAAAACAGATCGATATGGCCAAAGAAGTTGGTGCGCCGGTAATAGAAATACATACCGGGCATTATGCCGATGCCCAGACTCGTGAAGAGCGTCAGCGCCTGTTCGAGCAAATCAGGGAATCGGCATTGTATGCCGATGGCATAGGTCTTCATGTGAATGCTGGCCATGGCCTGAATTTACAGAATATTCAGCCGATAGCTGCGCTGCAGCCAATTCGCGAATTGAATATAGGCCATGCCATTGTTGCCGATGCGGTGTTTATCGGGCTGGAGAAATCGGTGAAGGCTTACAAACAGGCGATGCGCGAGGCGCGTACATGATTGTTGGCACTGGTCTGGATATCGTTGAGATCAATAGAATTCAGCTTATCTATGATGAGCATGCTGATCGATTTGCACAACGTATATTGTGTGCAAGTGAAATGCAGGAGTACCAGGAAAGTCATTATCCTGTTCGATTTCTGGCAAAACGTTTTGCCGCAAAAGAGGCCGTGGCTAAGGCATTGGGGACAGGTTTTGCAGATGGTATTGCTATGAAGATGATATGTATTGGTCACGATATAGCAGGACGACCTTTAATCGAGTTATCAAGTGTAGCTAAAGAACGTGCAGAGAAGATTGGTATGCAGGCGTCGTGGCTCAGTATTTCAGATGAAAAGCATTATGCAACAGCCTTCGTGGTTATGGAAAAGAGGTGCTAATATGCCTAAACCATTAGTTCTTTTTTATCAGTGTTGATCAGCTTCTTGATTTCATCAATGAGTCGATGAGTGCTTGAGGTTATATGATCGGTAATCTCATGATCAATATCGTACTCCAGTTGCTCGGCAGCATGTCTTAGCGCTGGTGTACCGCAACAGCGACTGGCGCCGTGTAGTTTGTGAGTGCTTTTCTTTAGTTGCTTCATGTCATTGTCTAATATTGCCATTTGAAGCTGGTTCAGGTATTCAGGCAATTCATCAAGTAACATATTGGTAAGATCATTGGCCAGTTTTTCATTGCCAGCGGCCAGTGCCAGCGCATCAGTTCGGGAGAACAGGCTGATGTTTGATGGGATGTCTTTTTTTATATCAGGATGCATAGGTTGCTGATTAAATAACCATCGATTAATTGTGCTTTGTATGGCAGTCTCAGTAACCGGCTTAATTAATATATCATTGATGCCGTACTGATCAAGACGGTGTGAGTCTTTGGTTGCCAGGGCATTTGCGGTCAGTGCAACAATAATCGTGTGCTTATTGAGATCAACCTGTCTTATTAACTGACTGGTCTCGAAGCCATCTATTTCTGGCATCTGCAGATCCATAAAAATCAGATTGAATTTCCTGTTATTTGTTAGTTCAATTGCCTCACGTCCACTGAGAGCTGTAGTCACAGATGCGCCATTGTTAGTAATAATGATTTCAGCCAGTTTCAAATTTATATTGTTATCGTCGACAACGAGGATATTAATGCCAGACCAGTTATAAGGCTGGCTGTTTTTTGTCAGGGTAGGGCAGGAAATATCTTTATCAGGTTGTACCAGGGTTATTATGGATTGAAGAATATTTCGTTGTCCTGAAGATCGAAAGATAGCGTTTGTGAAGCCGCAGTTTTTAATGTTTTCAATATCTTTGTAGGAGCGAGTGCTCGCAATTGCTAATGATGGTATTCGTATCGATACAGGAACAAGATTGTTAACCTGATCAATACCAATATCCTCACGGCAGAGGCTGACTATTATAATGTCAAAATCCTCTGGATTGTCAGGAGAGTGTGGCATAGTGGTGATTGTAGCTCCCCATGTATTGAGCATGTTTCTGGTATTGACATCACAGCATTCATGGAGATTAACAACGCAGATTCGTATGCCTGTTAGTGCATTTTTGCAGCTATCATCATATATACCGAGATCGGTTGTTATTGTAAGACGAAAAACAGAACCCTGATTTTCGACACTTTCAAAGCTGATATCACCATTTAACATATTTGCCAGTTTTCTTGAAATGACCAGGCCAAGTCCAGTTCCGCCAAATCTTTGGCCGATGCTACTATCAGCCTGTGAAAATGCCTTAAAAAGGTTATTTTGCTGAATAGGGTTCATGCCTATGCCAGTGTCTATTATAGAGAATATAATTTCTATTTTATTATCGGTAGTTGATTTAGAACTAATGTGCAAAGAAACATAACCTTTTTCCGTAAATTTAATCGCGTTACCGATCAGGTTAATTAATATTTGCCGGATTCGATTTGCGTCGCTATTGATAGTGGTTGGGGTATTGTTGGTAATATGGTAAGCGAGTTCAATATTTTTTTCGTAGGCAACAGGCGATAATAAATTGATTATTTCTTCAGTCACTTCAACAAGGTTAAACTCATGATGCCTTATCTCTAGCTTTCCTGATTCTATTTTCGAAAGATCAAGTATGTCGTCAATAATATTAAGCAGATTATTGGCAGATTTTTTTATAATTTCTGCGTAATCACGTTGCTGAGGTTCAAGATTGCTGTTTTCTAGCAGATCTGAGAAACCAAGTATGCCGCCGAGAGGAGTTCTTAGTTCGTGGCTCATATTGGCAAGAAATTCAGATTTTGCATTACTGGCCTGAATAGCGTTGGAGCGTGCAATACTTAGTTCAATGTTTCTAATTTCGAGCTCATCCATCGTTCCATGAAGTTCTTTGACCGATTCTTCAATTTTTTCTTCAAGGTTGCTGCGGGAGCTTTCCAGTTCCTTCGCCATTATATTAACGCAGGATTCAAGAACGCCAATCTCACCTGCTGCATTCTGTCTTATCCTGATCTTGTAATCGCCTTCAGCAATATGTTTTACGGCCTGTGTTAGCGCCTGAATTGGGCTTGATATTCTCTTGCTAAACTTGAGTGCAATGTAGGTAATGATGGTTAATATAAGAGACGTGAGTAGCCCGCCCCGGGCAATAGTTTGTATCTTTTTTTCATTGATATTGACTGATGTAAATGTTATTTCAATATAGCCAATAATATTATTGCCATCGTTGTCTACAGATGACTCATCAACAGATGCTATATCGATTGGCTGAGATTTGATTGGTGCTATGAATCTGGTTGTTTCGTGAGGTGAAAAATAGTGCCAGATAGAGGTATGTGATTTATCTGTATTTTCATCCTTAATTGATACTATATTATTGCCTTCTTTATCTTTGATTAGGATGCTGATAATGTCCGCATCTGATAGGGTGCTTTTTAAGACAGGCATAATGCTATCTATATTGCCTGAAAATACCGCATACTCAGAGACCGGAGCAAGCTGCTGAGCTATCATCTTACCATGACGTGACTGCGATTCTGAAATGTAGTCGAGTTGAGTTATGGTGAAGTACGTTGTTAGCGCTATTGCTACAATTAGTATAGGTAATAATGCAAGTGTGAGTATCTGTTTTCGGATGCTTATATCGTTCATGGTATTTGATTCATTTTCTCGATAAGCACCTTCCTGTCTGGTATGTTGATTTTTAATGATTTTGCAACATCATAATTAATGGCTATATCAAAGTATTCTGGATATATGTATTGCTGGGTACTGTTATCTTGATATATCTGCATTGTGATTTCAGCGGCCTGCTTGCCAAGTTGCTCAATAGGTGTATGTATGGCTGCAAGTGCACCGGCCCGAACAAAGCTCTCTGAAAAGCCAATGAGGGGTTTTCGGTGTCGATAGGTGGTAAGCAAAATGCCTTTTATTGTTTTGGCATTGTAAACATTCGGGTCCGGTAGTGCTAGTAATGCATCAATGCCCGGCAAGTTTGCATTGAGTGCGTCAATGATATTGATATACTGGGTTATAATAATAGGAGTTATGTTTTGGTTATATTTCTGCGCGCAGTTTTGCAGTTGTTCTATTATTAGCTGATTGCTAGTTTGAAGCAGAATGCCTATTTTTTTCCACTGCGCATCAATTGCATTAATAAAGTTGAGTTGCTGGCACACGGCCTGTGTCATAGATAGATAGGTGCTCCTGTTTCTTGGATCTTTATGATCAGGTGTTATGCTGGTAATAATTCTTAACTGGCGCGATGGATTTGTATTCTGGTTCAGTGCCAAGTTCGCTTCGTCGCCAATCCCAATTAGTATGTCCCTGTTGTTTTCTTCTTTTAGGCTATCAATGGTAATTACATCGGCATTGATATTGTTTTTATTGAGGTTGGAAATGATAACTTTGCTAATGGCTTTTTGATGGCGGCTATCAGTTATTGCTATCGAGATATCCTGACGTGCTAATGCATGTGCGTTATAGCATAAGCAGAAGGTTAGCAATAATAGTTTGCTAATGCCTGAGGCCTTGCCAAATATTAGTTGTTTAAGTGTTTTTTCCATTTATCATCAAACATCCTTTGTTGAGTTTGAGTTATTTAAATATTATTGAATATTCTATGTATGTTGTAATGTTATGTTCAATGAGTGGGCCATTTTCTGATCTTTGATGGTAATTATTGTAGTCGCCGAGAAGGTTTTTTAGTATCAGAGATATTTTAGATGTACTTCCAGAGGTTCTGATAAATTTTGATAAATTAATATCCAAGGTTTTGTAGCTGTTTGAGAGAGATAGTCCAGGCACATCAAGCCACTGCATCTTGTCGACGTAGTGATATTCAATGCTGCCGCTATAATTATCACTGAACTTTTCAATAGCCATTAGCGATACTGTCCATTCTGGTGCAGATCCTTCGTATTCTTTACTCAAATTGTCATCGTTGCCCTTGTTCTTGATTTGTAGATAGCTGGTATTGGCAATAATGCGGGTTGATGTCTTTGGGCGTGCGTCTAATTCTAATTCTATGCCATTAACATAGGTGCTCATCAGATTTTTGTATATATACGTGCTGCTGTCAAAATTATCTGCTGGAAATCCGATGTTTTCTGTCTGGATTAAGTCATCGAGGCTGTCGTGAAACAGGCGGATGCCGACTAGTAATTGATCATTCATCAGTTGACCATGGTAACCGATCTCCCAACTGGTAATTGTTTCATGATCTATTTTGTCATTGGGGATAATCTGCTGTTCGATTAGGGTGACGCCGACAGGTACGCCACCACTGGTCAGATCATGGCTGAATACGGTGTTGCCAAATTCTTCACTGATGAATGGAGAACGAACTGCGCGTGACACACTCAGTCTCAGGTTATGTTGGTCATTGAATTTGTGAATAAGTGAGAGTCGTGGTGATATCTCCCTGTCCAGTGTCTTGTTGTCCTCATATTGTGCGCCAAAATTAAGCAGGTTGCTGGTATTGATTTGCCATTCGGCGTTAGCAAACAGTCGGTAAATTTCTCTTCTTATCGTGCCCTGACCATTTAACCAGAATGGCGAGTTGCTTATATCCTGCTGAGCACTGGCACCCCATATTAATCGTAAGTTATCGGTAGTCTGGTTAAAGTGGGTAAATTCCAGATTGTGTCGTTCAGACTTAAGACCAAAATCCAGGAAAAGAGTGAAGTCATCAATTCCACCACCTGGCTGAACTATTTTTGAAACTGACTGATCAGTTTTATCCTGCTGGTTATAGTAATACTGTACTACGTATGAATTTTTTTTACTGATGGTGTTATCCAGTTTTAGAAACTGATAGCCATTGTTGGTTTTGCTGTCTCGTACAGGCCTGATACCGGCAGCAGAAAAATTTTCATTGATATCCAGTATTGTTCTGCCATATCCTCCCTGGTAGGTCAGGGTGCTGTCAGTATCAATCTGGTAATCAATCCGGTAGTCGACGGCGCCTGTGCTGATATCGTCGTGGTTATCGACTTCTTCGTTAGAGTGTTGATATATGCCAATATTTTTTTTCGCATCAAGACCATTGTCATTTTGTGTAGCCAGTGTAACGCGATAGTCTATATCGCCATCGCCATTTTTGCCGCCATACCGGTAGAGTGCATCCCTGATATCGTGATTGCCGGCTCTGAGCTTGGCATAGTGACCATTATCTTCTGAGGCATGCCTGGTGATGATATTGATTACCGCCAGAAATGAATTTGAGCCATAGGTTGAAGAGTTGGGGCCACGTGATACTTCGATGCGTTCGATATCTTCAATATTGATCGGCAGCATATTCCAGTTGACGCCACCGAGTAGTGGTTCATAAATGGAACGACCATCAATCAGAACCTGCATCTGCCTTGAGTATTGATCGGTGTGGCCATGGTAGGTTACGACCAGTTTTGCCTCTTCGCCCCATTCATTAACACTGTTGCCTACTACTATGCCGGGTACCAGCCTGAGGATTTCAGGGATGGTTCTGGCGCCACTGGCCTCGATGATTTCCCGGTCGATACTGGTAACCGCCATGGGTGTTTCTGAAATGGGCTGCTCAAGGCGGCTGGCTGAGAGCACGATGGGCATTTCAAAAAAAATATCCTCTTCTACTGCCTGCGATACAACCGGTGATGCGGTAGTAATAAGTAAAATTAGACTGGATGCTAAAGAGGGGGTGTTATGGCTCAGGCACAGGCTTTTATCGGGCATTGTTATTTTCAAAGTGGCAACAGATGGCTTGTAATATATACTCTCGTTCCTGAGTAGTAAATATCATAATCCCGCTCATGAATTGAGTGCTGGATTCCAAAAGGGTGCAGTTGAATGTATAAATCTCTGGCTGACTATATTGGTCACACGCCACTGGTGCGCTTGCAGCGCTTGCCGGGTGATACCACGAATACCTTGCTGGTGAAGCTGGAAGGTAATAACCCTGCAGGTTCGGTGAAAGACCGACCTGCGTTGAATATGATTACTCAGGCTGAGAAGCGGGGTGATATCAAACCGGGTGACACCCTGATTGAGGCCACCAGTGGAAATACCGGTATTGCACTGGCGATGGCAGCGGCAGTGATGGGCTACCGAATGGTATTGGTTATGCCTGAAAATATGAGTGAAGAGCGTCGTGCGGCGATGAAGGCCTATGGCGCTGAGCTGATTCTGGTTACCCAGGAGCAGAGCATGGAGGGGGCGCGTGACCTTGCCTTACAAATGCAGGACGAGGGCAAGGGCATTGTGCTGGATCAGTTTAATAATGCCGATAACCCGAATGCACACTACCTCAGTACCGGGCCAGAGATATGGGAACAGACCGAGGGTAAGATCACGCATTTTGTTAGCGCTATGGGCACCACAGGCACGATCATGGGTGTGTCGCATTTTCTCAAGGAAAAAAATCCCAATATCCAGATAGTTGGTGTGCAACCGGAAGAGGGTTCGAGTATTCCGGGTATTCGCCGTTGGCCGAAAGAATATCTACCCGGGATTTTCGAAGCCAGCCGTGTTGATCGGCTGCTGGATGTCAATCAGGCTGAGGCCGAACGTGTGACACGCGAGTTAGCGGCGAAAGAGGGTATCTTCTGTGGTATCTCCTCTGGAGGCGCAGTGGCCGCTGCCATGAAGCTGAGCCAGGAAGTTGAGAATGCAGTAATCGTATCAATCATCTGTGATCGCGGCGACCGTTATTTGTCTACGGGTGTTTTTCCCGCTTAAATTAATACCGAGATACTATTATGTCTGATAAACGTCGCCGAAGATGCAAGCAACGTTTGCCCGATGAGCCTGTCCAGGCTGAAATTGAGTCTTTATCTGCCGAGGGTCGCGGTATTACCCATGTGAATGATCGAATTGTCTTTGTCGATCAGGCGCTGCCGGGTGAGACTGTGACTTTTAAATATACCAAATTGAGCAAAAATATTGCTGAAGGTCGAACGGTCGAAGTATTAAAGCCCTCGGCAGATCGCGTCAAACCAAAGTGTCAGGCCTTCGAACTGTGCGGTGGTTGTTCTCTGCAGCACATGGATTCAGCATCACAGCTCTCGCTCAAGCAGCAGGCGTTTCTTGATCATCTTGAGCATATTGGCATGGTCAAGGCTAAAAATATCCTGCCGCCTCTGACCGGACCACTCTGGGGATATCGTCACAAGGCCCGTCTGGGTGTTCGCTACGTTAACAAGAAAGATAAAATCCTGGTTGGCTTCCGCGAACGCAATTCATCCTATATAACCGATACACAGCGGTGCGAAATTTTGCATCCGAGTGTCGGTGGTATTATTACTGAACTAGCCGAGTGTATTGCTAGCATGGTAATTAGGGAACGTATCCCTCAGATTGAAGTGGCAGTCGGTGATAATCAGACAGTGCTGGTTTTCCGGCATCTCGACCCGATGCCTGAATCGGACAGGGTAATTTTATCTGGATTTGCTGCTGAGCATAATCTGGTGGTCTATTTACAGGCGGGCTCACCCGATGAGCTTGAAGCACTGTATCCAGCTAAACCCGAGACACTTTACTATGAACTGCCTAACTATAATGTCCGAGTAGAGTTTCAGCCGTCTGACTTTACCCAGGTCAACCCTGAAATAAATCGCAATATGCTGGATCGAGCTATCGATTTTTTACAGTTGACTGAAAATGACCAGGTGCTGGATCTATTCTGTGGTCTGGGTAATTTTTCCCTGCCGATGGCGCGTCGATGTGCGCAGGTAACTGCAGTGGAGGGGGCGCAGGTCATGGTAGTAAAAGGCCGTGAGAATGCGGCAAAAAATAATATCGATAATATCGAGTTCTTTATGGCTGATCTGTACAGTGATGAGATTGCCTCGGCACCGTGGCTAAAGAAAAAATACAACAAGATATTGCTTGACCCGCCGCGTTCGGGTGCGGATGCGGTACTCAAGTATCTGGCCAGGATGGGGGCGGAAAGAATTGTTTATGTTTCCTGTCATCCAGCAACACTGGCGCGTGATGCGGGTGTACTGGTAAACGAACTGGGTTATACGCTAACGGATGCAGGCATTATGGATATGTTCCCACACACCAGTCATGTGGAGTCGATAGCCGTTTTTGTTAAGCAGTGAAAAATAGCGTGCTGGGGTTGCAGCATGCGTGATGGCTATTCGATATAGAAACCCATTTTGACGCCAGCGACTTCAATAATATCACTATCCATCAAGGGCTGTGCCTGAGTACCTACTTCCTTGTCGTTAACCATGGGTCGTTTTTCATAGCTGCCGGCATCAACCACAATCAGGAAAAAGCCGAGAGGACGGCGTGTGACAGCGGCAACTTGAACACCCGGTTTACCCAGCGTAGTCAGGATTTTTGTGATCTTCATGCGTTTACCACTGTTGCTGCCACTGAGTAACTCCAGGTAGGCTTCACCGGGGCCATCAGCGCCAGCAGCCCCGGCAGAGGCCAGATCAGCTGCAATTTTGCCAATGGATTGATTAAGTTTTTTGCTGTCTTCGCTGGAAATAGGCTTATCATTTGCGTCGGGGCGAATGATCATGGTTTTTTCAAATTCGCCTTCGCCTGCTTCTTCAGCCTCGTTTATATACTCAAGTTCATGTTTGCCAAGGATTACTTTCTCGCCATTGCGTAATGCGTGTTTGGTGATGCGCTGACCATTAATCAGGGTACCGTTGGTACTGTTTAGGTCTTCGATGAAAGAGTCATTGAGAATGGTTAGGATTTTGGCATGGGTGCCGCTGACAGCAAGGTTATCGATCTGGATATCATTACCAGGCTTCCTGCCGATAGTGATGATTTCTTTGTCCAGTTCGTATTCTTTAATCGGTTTACCGTCAAAGCTGAGTATTAATTTGGCCATTTTGGATCCTTAATGCGCAATATTTATTATTATAGTTATGAGAATAAATCAAAAAATCGAGAAAACAAGCTATTTTTGGCAGGAAAAGATTTTAAAGGTCGTGCTAGGATGACTGAAATATTATCTTTTCCACCATGTCGGTTGGCTTCTTCGATTAATTCGATAGCTGCTTTATCAAGATTATCAATGTTACGTTTGATGGTTTCATGAATCAAATCATCCTCGATCATATCGGTCAGGCCGTCAGAGCAGAGCAGGTAGATATCATTAATCTGCGCCACATCTTCCTGAATATCAATACGCACTTTTTCTTCAATACCGATAGCACGCGTAACCAGATTTTTGTTCAGTGATTTCCTGGCCTGTTCAGGTGTGTAGAAGCCACGGTCTATTAGTTCCTGCATCAGGCTGTGGTCGCGAGTGATCTGCTCGAGCAGGCCATTTCTGACTCTATACATACGTGAGTCACCAACGTGGGCGACTGTGAAGCGGTTATCGTAAAACAATAATACGACAATAGTTGTGCCCATGCCTCGGTATTGTGCATTTTCTGTTGATGAATCAAAGACATTGATATTGGCCAGGGCAATGGCATCATGCACGGTAGTGCTTTCCAGGCTGTATCCCGTTTTTTCATCAACGCCTCCCTCCTTGAGGGTTTTGAGTTTTTCCGTCACCGTGTCATAGACAGTTCTGACGGTAATGGCACTGGCGACTTCGCCGCCACGGTGCCCACCCATACCATCAGCCAGGATGGCCAGACCTATAGATGGTTCTGTACCGATAGCGTCTTCATTGTGGTCACGTACTGAGCCAACATCAGTGCGTCCGATAATTTCAATTTTGCCTTTTAGATTCATATCAATCCTCAGGCCTTGCCTTCAGCGGCTATGATTTTCAGGCATTTTTTAATGTCTGCAGCCATTAGTTGTCCTGACTGATAGCGTTTTTGAATATCTTTATGTAAGGCGCGGTTGATAATAACGCTAATGCAACGAGGTAGTTTTGGGTTGATAGATTCAGGTGCAGGGTGTGGTTCGTTGGCAATTTTGTACATTAGCTGTGCCATTGAGTCACCAGTAAATGGGAGTTGACCGGTAACCATCTGGAACATCATCACGCCCAGAGAGAACAGGTCTGACTGACCATCGACGCGCTTACCTGCCAGCTGTTCTGGTGACATATAGGAGGGTGTGCCCAGTACCATGCCAGTTTTAGTCTTGCTGGAATCGGTGATACGCGCAATCCCAAAGTCTGTAATTTTAAGGGTATCGGTTTCGGGATCCCACATAATGTTGGCTGGTTTGATATCACGATGCACAATTTTAAAGCCGTGGGCATAACCCAGCGCATCAGCAGCTCGTTGTATTATCGAGAGTACGGTGGTGACAGGCAGTAGGTTATCTTTCTTGATGTATTTGACCAGATCGTCGCCTTTGAGGAATTCCATTGCGATATAGGCCAGGTCATGTTCATCACCAGCATCATAGATGGTAACGATGTTGGGGTGATTTAGACGGCCCGCAGTTTCAGCCTCACGGAAGAAGCGTTCCTTAACTTCGGCCAGTTCATCCTCTTCAAACTCCTGTGAGAGCGCCATAGTTTTGATGGCGACTACGCGTGAGATTTTAGGGTCTTTGCCAAGATAAACTGCTCCCATTGCACCTTTACCCAGTTCTTTTTCAATTTCGTATCGCCCTAGCATGGGTTTTTCGATACTGCCATCATCAAGTACTAGGGTGCCGCCAGGTGAGGAGTTGCCACCACCAAGTATGACGGTTGAGTCCATTGCAGTTGCACGATTTGAGCGAGTTTTGATGTCGCGGAAATTGGGTTCGTGATCGGCAATATAATCGTAAACGGATTTCGCCTTGTTGAACTGACGTTTGCGCTCGTAATCTAACGCTAGATTGTACATTAGCTCGAGCGCTGACTTATCAACTGGTAGTTTGCGGAATTTTTCGAAGGCCATATCCAGCTGACCCTGGCCCTGCATGGAAAGCCCCAGCATACGGTTGCTCTCTGCTGACTCGATATCGAGGCGGGCCTTGCCGCGTTCAGTGAGCAGGAAGCGTTTGGTCGTTAGTAAGATGTGTCCGGTGATCAGTAGCAGAGTAGGGGTCATGAGCTGAACCCACATTCCCTGGCCTGTCATTAATACATAGTGCATGACAAAAAAGCTGATGGCGAGAACAATCGTAATACTGAAGCCAGCAGCAGCACCCATACGTGGGAGCATCAGCATCAGGTAGAGCGCAACCAGTAACAGGGCGGCAAACTGTGCATAACCGGCCCAGCCAGGCTGAATGAAAAAATCTTCGTTCAGAATACTGGATACCGAATGTGCCAGTGTTAGTACGGGTGACATGGCCGGGTCGATAGGAGTCACCATAGTATTGCCAACACCGAAAGCAGTGGCACCAATGAGTACGATTTTATCTTTGTATTTGCTGGCTGGAATTTTTCCCTGTATGACATCGTAGAAAGAATCGATTGGGAATGCGCTCCGTCCTTCACTATTGTAGAAAAATGTTTTCATCTGGGATTCTTCATCGGTCTTGATGGTCAGGCGACCCAGTTGAACATCAGAGCCAACAGTTACTTTTATATCGCCAATATCCAGATTCAGGCTTTTTGCCGCTAGAATCAGGGCTACAGAGGGATAGATATCTTCAAAATATTCGACTACTAGTGGCTCACTACGTATGCCACCATCGACATCCAGGACGCTGACCAGGGAGCCGATATTCAAAGCCGCGTCGCCAATGGAGGAGATGGGTGCGAGTGTGCTGACCATGGGCAGTGGGCGCCAGCCATCTGGATTGACGTCAGGGTCATCGATAATATTTTCTTCTGGAAGTTTGTTGCGTAGTACATATTCAGGCAGGCTAGTATCAGGACGACCAATCGGTGCACCAAGAGTAAACGGCATGGCCAGTACGACATTGCCGGTCTGTTGCATACTTTCTGCCAGCATTTTGTCTGAATTCAGTGCAGCATCGGCTGAGGTAAGGAGATCTCTGAGGTTAGATAGTTCATTAATGACTTCATTATTAAGCGGTGATTTTTCCAGATAGCTCCTGATCTTTGCGACAGCAGTCTGTCCGTTAGTATCGCGCTTGTTCTTTACCAGTTGCTGTGAATCATCGATAGTCTGATTGAGTTCTTCGATATATTGAGGGATTCTACCAAGACTGCCTTCATCAAGGGTGTTGCTGAGGTCACGAATAAATTTAAGGCCAGGGTCGAGCTGTGGTTCAGTAAAAAAAACGGTCTGACCAATTGCCTTGGCGCCGCCCTCGGTGAGTAGTTCCTGCATCTGTGCATGAATATTACGAGGCCAGGGCCAGCGGCCTATGTTATCGATGCTCTCGTCGTCGATAGCGATAATGGCAATTTTTTCACTGGGAGTGCGTTCAGATGACTGTACGCCGAAGTCGTAAGCGTCGCGCTCAATGCTCTGTATAAAAGAAGATTGCATGAAAGCGAGAAAAACGAGAGTAATTATGAGGCCGACAAACCAGTCGCTTTTCCAAACCCCTTGTTTCATAGATCACCCGTTTATTTTTGTTGTTTTCAGGCAGGGCAATCCCTGCTATTAATAGGTGCGACGATGTTTCCAGTCGTCATATATTTCCAATATATAGCCGATAAATCTCCACTTAGCTGCTATATCACGCAGTAATTATCGATGTATCTTTCTTGTTTTGCGAGCATAACGCATTCTTTAGAACTTGTCCTGTCCGGCAAAAAATACTATTAGTGCATATAAGGCTGGCTGGCCTTTTCAAACAGTAAGCTGGCCGTAGTTGCACCGACACGTTTGGCCAGTCGGTCAAAGAAATCGTCGGTGATGGTGAAATCGACAATATCTTCTTCACCTATGACTTCTCTAGCGACATAACCCGCACTGGCGAGTTCATCAATCAGGCCGATTTCAAGACTCTGTTCCCCTGTCCAGATCAGGCCTGAGAACAGGCCTGAGACATCCAGTTTCAGACGATCACCGCGGCCTTTTTTCACGGCATCGATAAATTGCTGGTGGATGCTATGTAACAGGCCCTGCATGTGTTTATTGATACTTTCATCAACCGGTGCAAAGGGATCAAGCAGTGCCTTGTTTTCACCAGCGGTCAATGTTCGACGTTCTATGCCCAATTTTTTCATGGCTTCAACAAAACCAAAATTGTCCATACGAACACCGATGGAGCCAACGATACTGGCCTTGTCAGCGTAGATTTTATCAGCGGCAGCAGCTACGTAATAACCACCGGAGGCACACATGTCACTGATGACGGCATATAGTGGGGTATCAGGGTATTTTTCTCGCAGGCGAATGATTTCATCATATATGTATCCAGCCTGTACCGGAGTACCACCAGGGCTATTGATGCGAAGAATAACGCCCTTGGTATGTTTGTCTTCGAAGGCCTCGCGCAACGCAGAAACGATATTATCGGCACTGGCTTTTTCACCATCGGCAATCAAACCTGACAGTTCTACCAGGGCAGTGTGATCAGAAGTCAGTTTATTTGAGGGTATGTCACTTTCGGAAAACATCACCAGTAGCGTGATGAGATATGCAAAGGTAAGTAGCTTGAAAAAAATACTCCAGTAACGCGCACGCTTTTGTTCGCGTAAGCTGGATTCAGCTAGTTTGGTAATGAATTTTCTTTCCCAGCCTGGTTCTTGTTCGTTCATAATTCGTTCATTCAACTGTTATCGATCTGTTAATTGTGCGGTAAAAGATTGATCAAGTCTGCGACCCTGTCCAGACATAATAAAGGCTCATGCGCCATCAGTCTATCAGAGGTATGGGCGCCATGGGTTACGCCGATAGCATCAACGCGGGCATTTTTAGCCATCATTAAATCGTGTTCACTGTCGCCAATCATCAATGCCTGATCTGCATGCGAGCCTGTGTCATTGAGAATGCCGAGCAACATTTCCGGGTGGGGTTTGGATTTGTTCTCACCTGCACAGCGTGTGGTACTGAAATAGTGAGCGACTTTGTGCTCGGTAAAAGTACGATCAAGCCCGGCGCGGCTCTTGCCGGTAGCAATGGCCAGTGTGAAGCCTCTTGCGACTAATTCATCAAGCATTTCAGTGACGCCGTTGAACAAAGGTGCAGGCACAGCGTTTTCATTGAGATAGTGCTGTCGGTAGGCGTCCGCAATTTTTTCAGTGATATCCAAGGGTTTCCCAGGATGCAGATGCTCAACGGCTTCCTGTAGTCCAAGTCCAATGACGCCCCGAGCGGCGTCTTCGCTGACAGTTTCACCGCAGACTATTTTACTGGCGAACTGAAGACTGGTGGTGATTTGTTCTATGGAATCGACCAGTGTGCCGTCCCAGTCGAATACCAGTAATGAATAAGGTTTACTCAGGCTGTTCATGGTTCCAGTTTATCGAGTACATTCTGTAACTCGCTGCTCAAAGGTGCTTCTATGGTAATGGCTTTATTATTAGTGGCAGCTGAGGCGGGAAGTTCAATGCGTACTGCGTGCAAAAATAACCGTTTGAGTCCGATCTGCTTCATCGATTTGTTGAAACTGTCGTCGCCATATTTTTTATCACCCGCAATCGGATGGCCAGCATGCAGGGCATGGGCACGAATCTGGTGGGTACGACCGGTATCAATTTTGATCTCTACCAGTGTGGCCTGTTGGAAGATTTTTCGGGTCTCGAAATGGCTGATGGCGTGCTGGCCTTCTTTATGGACTTCAACCATATGCTCGCCACCACGTTTATATTTTTGCAGCGGTACGTTGATCGTGCTTGTGCCGGCCCATTGACCCGCAACCAGGGCGAGATAGTACTTACCCAGGTCTGAACGGGTGTCCTCTCGTAGCAGGTCGTGTAACCAGGTTAAGATATTTCTGTTTTTTGCAATGATCAGACAGCCACTGGTATCGCGATCAAGACGGTGAGCCAGTTCAAGAAACTGTTCAGGTTGTTGCTGTTTTAACGCCTCAATCACGCCATAGGCGAGGCCACTGCCACCGTGTACGGCAATACCGGAGGGTTTATTGATTACCAGCAGGTGATCATTTTCAAACAGTGTTGATGCCCTGATAAGTTCAATCACGGCATCGGGAATACTGGTGGTCTCATGCTCATTGATGCGTGCCGGTGGGATACGAACCAGGTCATCGAGTTTAAGTTTATACAGCGGTTTTTTTCGACCGCTATTGACCCTGACCTGGCCGCTGCGTAATAGCTGGTAGATATGGCTCCGTGGCACGCCTTTGAGCTGGCCCATCAGGAAATTATCGATGCGTTGGCCGGCATGATTGGCGTCAATTTGAACTATTCGGGCGCTCTGTGAGTCAGATTTCATAGGGATGGTTGCCGAAAGAGCGGTAATTTGGCCTAAATATATAATTTAGAAGCATTTAATGATGTTTTCTAGTTGACCGAAGGCCCGCATTTTGACAGACTTGACCCCGTTTATACCAGCATGCGTTGCTATAAATGTTAAGGATTTTTTGAATGATCTATTATGGATCTTCATTTAAGGAAATTCTCCAGCTGAGTTAAGCGGGGAAAGCGCCACGACAAGCGTGGCCAGCAGGCCTCATAGGGAGGCCAGGACACTAAATTTACCCATGCGCATATCTACATAAGGTTGCGGATGGTGTTTATAAGAGTAAAAACAAACGAATGTATAACCCAGCCTTTTTTGCCGGAATCAATTTCACATTGCCAGAACTAGCCATGCTGGGGGTCTTGATGACTCTCGTCAGCATGCCGCTTATTCAGGCATTAAGTCATGTGCGCCTATCCAAAATGGCCGCTACTGGTGAATCTGGGCTGAGATCAACCTCAGGTTTAAATCAACATGAAAAGAATTTTAATCAATGCGACTCAGAAAGAAGAGATTCGTGTCGCGATGGTCGATGGCCAGCAGCTCTACGATCTGGACGTCGAAATATCCTCCCAGGAACAAAAAAAGGCCAATGTCTACAAAGGTAAGATTACCCGAGTAGAGCCCAGTCTAGAGGCCTGTTTTGTCGATTACGGTGCAGAACGCCATGGTTTCCTGCCTTTTAAGGAAATTTCACGTAATTACTTTACCGAAGAAGCGCTCAAGGCGGGTGGCCGTCCGGATATCCGTTCTGCGATAGCTGAAGGTACCGAAGTCGTTGTCCAGATTGAAAAAGAAGAACGTGGCAATAAAGGTGCTGCGCTGACAACGTTCATTAGTCTTGCTGGTCGTTTTCTTGTGCTAATGCCGAATAACCCTCGTGCCGGTGGTGTTTCACGCCGTATCGAAGGTGAAGATCGCCAGTCTATCCGAGAGGCCATGAGCCAGCTCACCATGCCTGATGGTATGGGTATGATTGTGCGCACTGGTGGTATTGGCCGTTCAGTTGAAGAGCTGCAGTGGGATCTGGATTATCTGTTACAACTCTGGGAAGCCTTTGAGAAGGCAGCGGCTGATCGTTCAGCACCCTTTCTTATCTATCAGGAAAGCAATGTCATTATCCGCGCCCTGCGCGATTACTTCAGAAACGATATCAGCGAAGTACTGATTGATTCAGTGGAGGTATTTGAAACCGCCAAACAGTTTATCGAACAGGTTATGCCTAATCGCATCAGTAAGATCAAGCTTTATCGGGATGCGGTGCCGATGTTTAATCGTTTCCAGATTGAGAATCAGATCGAATCGGCATACCGTCGTGAAGTGCAGCTGCCTTCTGGTGGTTCTATTGTTATTGATCACACCGAGGCGCTGATTTCTATCGATATTAACTCTGCACGTGCGACCAAGGGTGGAGATATCGAAGAGACGGCAACCAATACCAATCTCGAGGCTGCCGATGAAATTGCGCGTCAGTTACGACTGCGCGATCTGGGTGGCCTGGTGGTTATTGATTTCATCGACATGATGTCCAGCAAGAACCAGCGTGATGTTGAAAACCGTCTGCGTGATGCGGTGGCGATTGATCGCGCGCGTGTTCAGATTGGGCGTATTTCACGGTTTGGTTTGTTGGAGATGTCTCGTCAGCGCCTGAAACCTTCACTAGGTGAGGCAACACAGATTGTCTGCCCTCGTTGTACAGGTAACGGTACTATCCGTACGGTAGAGTCACTGGCACTGTCGCTGGTGCGTGTGGCTGAAGAAGAGGCACTCAAGGAAAGCACGGGTCGTGTTGAAATTCACGTACCTGTTGATGTTGCAACCTTTATGCTAAACGAAAAACGAAAGGCTATAGCCACCGTTGAAGCTCAGACTGGAGTGCATATCCTGGTTATTCCGAGCATTGCCCTGGAAACGCCGCAGTATCGTGTTGAACGTGTTCGCAAGAGCGAAATGGATGAGAGCAGTGATCTTGTCAGCTACAAGCAGGCTGAGATTGCAGAGCAGACTTATAACCCTGATCAGCATAAAGAAAAACTGATTCAGCCTGAGCGACCTGCGGTAGCGTCGATTGCACCAGCACGGCCTAAACCACCAGCGGTAGAGGAGAAAAAAGGAGTATCGAAAGGACTTCTGGCTTCGATTGTATCGCTGTTTGTTGGTGATGGAGGTGAAAAGCCAGCAGAAAAGGGCAGATCTGAGCAGAAGTCTGCGCAGGGTAGTGGTCAGGGCCGTGGTAATCGAGGTGGCAGGGCGCGTACTCAGCGTAATCGCAATGCTCGTCCGGCACAAAACAAACAACAGCCTCAGAAGGAAGATGAAAAGTCATCAGATGTATCAAAAGACGAAACTACACAGCAGGGCCAGCCTGGTCGTCGTAATCGTCGAGGAGGAGGACGTCGTCGTCGTGATAACAGGAATAAGGCGCAGGATGGCCAGAATCAGCAGCCTCCTCAAGAGATGTCATCTGGTTCTGATGATAAGGTTGCTCCTCAGGGTAAGGAGCAGGGAGAGGCAAAGCC
>Ga0224501_10000779_pt1 | contig 24674 bp, 19 predicted proteins | sample SF_Oct11_sed_USG_4_FD_169105 | JGI IMG/M metagenome (GOLD analysis project Ga0224501, IMG submission 169105) | Sediment microbial communities from San Francisco Bay, California, United States - SF_Oct11_sed_USGS_8_1 | ecosystem: Environmental > Aquatic > Marine > Sediment | place: USA... | reverse complement strand
AAAATTTATCAAACCAAAAAATATTTCATATAATAACCGACCCTCAGATTCCTGATACAATTTATACGCTAAGAGTATTTAATATAATGGGAGAAAACGGTACCGAAGCAGGTAAAAAAGGAGTTACTATAAATTTTACCGGATACGACCCTTCGGCAGTTCAAAGACATTTTCGAATTATTATACAGCCCGTAGTAAATACGGGTGAAGATTTTGATGTTGTAATAGACGCAGTAGATTCAATTACCGGAAATTTACTGCAAAACTTTTCTGATGATTTAATATTTACCGTTACAGGCGCGGGAAATTTATCGGTAATTTCTGAACCGGGATTTATTCAGGGAACGCAAACGGTAACTTTAAATTATTCAAACAACGCGCTAACCGACGGCCAAACAGAAAGTATAGCGCTTATTATTACAGCTGCCTTAGACGCGAACATGAACGGCACAAGCGACCCTTTTAACGCGACTAAACCGGCTTCTATGGCGGGTTTTGAATTTATTCAAAACGAAGCGGCATTAACCGGCCAGCCTTTTTCAGTTACCATAAATGCTGTTGGTACAGACGGCGCAGTATTTACCGAATACACAGGAACCGTTAATTTAACTTCATCCGGCGGCACGGGAGAACTGTCGCCTTTAACAGCAACTCTTACAAATGGTATGGTAACTCTTGATATGACATACACCGCGCTTACCCCTAATTTAATATTAAATGCCGTTGACCAGAACGATTCATCGCTAACCGGTATTTCTGAACCCTTTAGCGTGGCCACGGGCGCGGGGGGCAATGCCAGCATTAATTTAACGGCTACCGCCATTAGTACGACTGAAGTGCGTTTGGGTTGGCAAAAGATGGAAACATCCACCGAATATGTAATTTACAGAAAAACAGGGGCTAACTCTTATACAGAAATACATAGAATAAGTCCCAGCTTTACTTATTGGGTAGACAGCGGCCTTTCTACAAGTACAACTTATCATTATAAAGTTGAAGCGTACAATGTAGCCTCACAACTTTTAGGCACTGCTTTTGCCGAGGCTGCAACTAATAACTGTAATATAGTTACACCGGGAGATGTCGCGGCCACTATTTCATTAGATACCGTCTGGACAAAGGCAAACGGCCCTTATTGTGTTACCGCCAATTTAACCATTGACGCATGGCTTTTTATAGAACCGGGAGTTAAAGTATTGTTTTCATCGGGCACCCAGCTTATTGTGGACGATCCGGCAACTACCGGCGCGGGTCAAATTGGTCAGTTAAATGCGGAAGGCACGCCGCAAGAAATGGTACTATTTACGTCTACTTCATCAACACCGGCCAAAGGCGACTGGAACGGAATTCATTATAAACCGTCATCAGCACCTTCAAATATTGACATGAGTAATAATCATTTGGGCGGCAGTTATTTAAGTTTTGTTGTTATTGAGTATGCTGTAAAAGCTCTATTTGTAGAAACATCTCTTGTAATTGATTATTCATTGATAAAAGATAACGCATGGCTAGGTACAGGCTCAAGCGGTGCCGGATTAAATTATTTATTGCCAAACGGAGGCAAAGGCGTTATTCGCTATACAACCTTTATAAATAATGAAGTTGCCGATACAGGGGGCGCCGCTGCAGCATTTTGGGTTTCTGCCGGAACGGCTGATATTGTTATAGATAAAGTTTTTTCGATTAACAACAAAACATCCACGGCAACAAGCGGAACATATAGTTTAGGCGGAGCCTTTAATATTGGCAAAGAAACCGGTACAACTTTTAATGTTTCAATAACAGATTCATATTTTTATAACCTCTCTGCGAAAACCGGAGGCGCCATCTTTTTGCAAAGAGGTATAAGCAATGCTATTATAGCCGGAAATACATTTGAAAACATTTATACCAGCAATAATGACGGCGCGGTACATTTTAGATGTGATGTAACCTGCCAGAGTAATGACATTTATGACAATACTTTTATAAATATTGAGGGCGGTGTTTTTTATGTTAATCATGCCGCGGCTAACGCAAACTTCATGGGGAACAATATACATCACAATAATGTAGATGGAGTAACAGATGTAGAAGGAGGTTTTTTTCATGTCAATTTGCACGGTAGCGGTTCGCATCATCAATTTTCTAATAATACATTTTCTTATAATTATATAAAAAATATCAATACAAGTTCAACGGGTGGCGCAATTTATATACATGCAAATAGTTGTACCGGCGGTATTTACGCGGTTAACAACTTTCAGTTTGTAAACAATATAGTAGAAAATGTAAATTCATCAGATAACGGGGGCCTCATGTATCAATTAATAGGCAGCTGCTGGGTTGACGCCGGCTTTACCGGAATATTTATGAATAACTCTTTAATTGAGGTAAATGCCACTAATTTTGAAGGCTCAATGTTTTATTATTATACAGCTGGCACAGAAAACATCAGCGATATAAGTGTTACAAAAAATCATATTTTTAGTACAGATACTACAGGTACGCAAAATGCACTAATCTGGGATGTTAATACAGCCACTTATGCAGGGCGTAGCATATCTATGAATTATAATCACAATAACTATATTATTAACAATAATATTTTTGCCAGACTATACAATGTCAATGGTAATACAAGCGTCACTTCAACCTGGCTCGACAACTATTGGGGTACCGATTGGTCCGAAGCTCCATGGAACAATGTGACACCAAGTACCTGTACAGAAGCTGACCCACTTTGTATTGGTACTACAGGAGCTGTTGCCCCCGTTACAACTCCATGGCCCCATTGTATTGACGAACCGGCCAACCCCGACTGCGTGGGCGCGCGTGACTTATGCGTGAACACACCCTCTGACTCTGATTGTGTGGGAGTTAGACCTTGACCTTTCGCTTAGTTCGATTTTGCTCACTACAAGCCGCTTAGTGTACAAATGATACTGTCTGAATAAGCTTCGAGCAAGAGAGAAGATTTAACATAAAGCCGCAGAAAGGTAAGAAAGAGAAATAGCTTAACATACCTAAACTACAACAGCATAAAAGCCGACACAAAGAGTAAAGAAAGAAAATAAAATCAAAGTCTTTTCAGCTCGGCATATTGATGTTAAAATAAGTAATAAAATGAAAATTATTAAATGATAAAAAAGGTCTAATATGTTAGAAAAAAAGCAAATCGGTCAAAATACAATTATATCACTTGAGGGACGCCTTGATATTGAATTATCTAAGAAAATAGAAACTAACCTTCTAGAAGTTATTAAAGAACACCCTAAAAATAATATGATTATTAATCTAAAAAAAGTAGACTATATGTCTTCAAGCGGAATTCGTATGATTATTCAAGTTTTCAATAAATTAAAAAGAAAAAACCAACGACTTTTATTATGCGAATTAAATGAAAATATAAAAAAAGTATTTAATATTGTAGGTTTAATAGATATATTAGAAATAGTAGAGACAGAAAAAGAAGCTATAATCGGTTTATCTTAATAATCATACTACAGATATAACATCATAATAATTTTCGATTAATAGTTATAAAACTTTACTAGCAGGTAAAATCCTAAAAATCTCTTTACAAAATAATAAACCATTATTTATTCTATAGCAATAATGTTTAAAATTAGCTCCGCAAAATTTAGCCTTTTTCTATTGCTTTTTAGCCTTAATTTTTTCTGTAGCAGCGAACAAAATGAAATTTATAATATTACTGACGGATGGTTTTACCGCTGGGGAGATTCTCCAGTTGATGAAAATAACAATCCTGATTGGATAAAAGAAACTGAAAATAATAACGGATGGAAGCCGTTTAACTTTCCCGATACACCACCAGATAGAGGTAAAAACAAATTTGTCTGGTATAAAGTAAAATTACCCAAGCTGGCAGAAAAAGAAATATCACTTTTTATATCGCGCGCCTTATTTGATGTTGAAATATATTTTCATGGCGAAAAAATATTGAATTTTGAAACTATAGATTTAGATAAAGAATACAATATCAAAAGCCCCGGATGGAGCATGGCACCAATTAAAAATTATATTTCAGAAGGAACTGTTTACTTTAGAATTTATTCTCCCTACGCAAAATTCATTGGCCTAAAAGACTTTGTATCTATTGGTTCTAAAACAAATTTATTTTCTAAGATGCTAAAACAAGATTTTGATAGAATAGCTATATCTGGCTTTCTTATTATTCTTTCTTTTTTATCTCTATTTTTTTTTATATGGTACAAAAAAAATAACATTTACCTTGTTTTTTCTTTAACATCTTTTTTTGCCGCTATAAACACGCTCTACTATAGCTACATAAAACAGTTTTTTTATTTTCCGTCAGACGTTTGGTTTTTCACGGGTTTTTTATCGGGCTCTTTTTTAGCCGTTGGAATCTGCTATTTAAGCGAAAAAATTACTTATGGGAATTACGCGCGAGTTTTACGAATAACATGGCGCCTGCATTTAACCTATGCTCTCATTACTTTTTTATTTATGTGTACAAATTATTATTACTATACGGGATATCTTATTTACTCAAGAGCTTATTTATTAACTTTTGAATTAATGCTTATACCTTTTATACTCGCGTCTATCTGGAAAACAAAAGCAATACCCAATATTAAAATCATTAGCATAGGATTTATTTTATTTCTATTTTTTATTTTTCATGATTTATTTATTGGTCTTCAGGTTATTACAACTTCAAGAGCTATCTCTTATTGGGGCGTATTTATACTGTTAATTGCTTTCGGCATTGCTTTTATCCTTTATTTTTTACACTTAAAGAATCTAGAAGATAATTTTCACAAACAGCTTGAAAGCGCCATATCGAACGAAAGAAATGAAATTTATTCAGATATTCATGATCATCTTGGCAGTAATTTAAATGACGCTAGTCTCACATTAAATTCTTTAATGCAAGCCGAAAAAATAAATAAATCTGTATTAAAAGAATTACATTTAAGTATTAAGAAAACCATATCAACTCTTAGAGAAAGGCTTTCGGTAATTCATGATATAGAAAAACTTTCAGAAGATTTTACGTACGGTTTACACTTAATTTTACTAAACAGATACTCTAACGCGGGACGACAGTTACAATTTCAATATGACAGCAAAATTTCAGAAACTCTTCAAAAACAAGGCTTCGAAAAAATTAGAATTGAACTGTATACTGTCGCAAAAGAAATTGCGACTAATGATTTTAAATACGGTAAAAAAAATTCTAAATGGATTCTATCATTAGAGCAAAATAAATACTCTTATATTACGCTAAAAGTACAAAGCAAAACCTCTTTTAAGCCAAACAAAAAATCCAAGGGCCTTGGTGAAAAAAATATATATCGAAGAGTTAAAGATATAAAGGGGACAATACATCAAAAAATAGAAAATGGTGTATTTATTATAAACATTAAAATTCCCTTAAGTTAAGGAACGCAATAAAACTCATCCCCCTTATTTTTATAAAAAAATAATTTCTTAATTTTCTTTTTTTGCCACTATAAAAATCTCTTTACAAAACAAGAAATAGTTTTCCTTGTCTAAGAAAATGACTAGTAAATTAATAATAAAATTTATTTTAATAATAATATTATTAAGTTTTCATTTTTTCTGCGCCAACAGTAAAAACGAAATTCATAATTTAACCGACGGATGGTTTTACCGATGGGGAGATTCTCCTGTTGATAATAATGGTGTTCCTGTTTGGATAAAAAAATCAGAAAACGAATGGAAGCCTATGAAGTTTCCGTCTTTACCTGAAGGCCGCGATCATCACCAGTATCTATGGCTTAAATTAAATACTGATACCTATGCTATTGTAAATCCGGCTATTTTCATAGCTCAGGTTTATTTTTCATTAGAAGCGTACCAAAACGGTAAAATTATATATCGCTATGGTGATATGAGCAAAAATAATTATAATTTTCCCGGAATGCGCTGGCACTTATTTCCATTAATTAATGATATGAACGGCGAAAATAAAAAGCAGACTATTTATCTTAGGATATTTTCTCCCCTTAAAGACGCTATTGGCATTAAGATAGGAGCCTCTTTAAGCAGCAAAGAAAAGCAAATTATAAATATTATTGCCTCTGATATTGACAGATTATTGATCATAGGTATACTCCTATTTTTGTTTGTTTTATCTTTAAGTATTTTCATATTTGGTAAAAGAGATAAAATGATTCTTATTTTTGCCCTCACTAACCTGACAGCTGCATTAAATACTTTAAATTATTCATTTGTAAAAGATCTTTTATATGATAATCCGCTTATGTGGCATTTTATCTGGTTTGCGTCTATATCATTTTTAATTGTCGAATTTGCCATAGTATATGAAAAATTATCAAAAAGTTTTTCGCGAAAGGCGCTTAGAATAATCTGGCAGATTCATGGCAGTTACGCTATTGTTGTTTTATTTTTAATGCTAAGTGTAAATTATGAATATTGGTCACGACTTTTAGGTTTAAGATTTTATGTTTATGGAATTGAAATAATCTTAGGTTCTATAATTGTTATGAATGATATTTTTAAAAACAAAGATAAAGACGTTCGAATATTTATTACGGGTTTTGTGTTTTTTATTCTTTTCGCGATACCCGACGCGCTCTCAGATTCTAATTTAGTTTTTACGCTTCGTCACCATATTCACTGGGGCATCTTAGCTGTTATCTCAACTTTTGGAATAGTATTAATTCGCAGATACCGTGCCTTAGAAAACTTAGAACAAAATTTTCACAGAGAAGTTGAAAATAATATTAGAAACGAAAGAAATGAAATTTATTCAGATATTCATGATCATCTTGGCAGTAATTTAAATGATACCAGTCTTACATTACGATCATTAATAAACGGTAAAAAAGCAAACAAATCTACTTTAAAAAAAATTCATACTAACATACAAAAAACAATATTAACTCTCAGAGAAAGACTTTCTGTTATAAACGATATTGAAAAACTTTCTGATGATTTTACTTATGGCCTGCATTTGATTTTATTAAACCGTTATTCAAACGCGGGAAGAAAATTAAATTTTTCTTATGACAAAGAAATTTCGAACATTCTTCAAAAACCCGGTTTTGAAAAAACAAGAATGGTATTATATACCATCGCGAAAGAAATAACAACCAATGATTTTAAATACGGTAATGAATTATCTAAGTGGAACTTATCTCTTCAAAAAAATAAAAATCCTGAAATAATAATTGAAATATCAAATAAAACTTTGTTTCACTCAGAAAGAAAATCTACGGGCCTTGGTGAAAAAAATATATATCGAAGAGTTATAGACCTAAAGGGCACAATACATCAAAAAATAGAAAATGGTGTATTTAGCATGAATATTAAAATTCCCATTAAATATAAAAAACCAAAAATAGCCAATTTGGGCTATTGACATAATAAAATTAGTATATTATAAATAAACAAAAATGAAAAAAACTGATTTATATAAAATAGGACTCATTGAAGATGAAAAAAAATTTCAGGATCATTTTAAGAAAGCTGCATCTGAAAGCCAAAATATTCAAGAAGTTATAATCTGGAACTCTTGCGAAATTTTTTTATCTGATAAAACAAACCATAATATAGATTTACTGTATCTTGATATTAACCTTCCGCATATGAATGGTATTGATTTACTTATTAAATTAAATGAAATGCATTACATGATTCCTGTAGTAATGTTAACTTCATTAGATAAAGATGAAACAATTTTCAGGTGCATAGAACTAGGCGCCTCAGGTTATATTTACAAATCTGATCTTCATAATTTATCTGAAACAACAAATATAATAATGAAAAGCGGCGCCATAATTTCACCTTCTATAGCTCTAAGGGTTTTAAATAATTTTCGAAAACCTGAAACATCCGAGACACTTGAAAAACTTAGCGACCGTGAAAAGCAGGTTCTCGATTTAACGATAAATGGCATGTCGGCAGCTGAGGCCGCCAAAGTTCTTCATATCTCGGTACATACTTTTAGAAACCATACAAAAAACATTTACAGTAAATTAAATGTAAAAAACAAAGTACAACTCATGAAAAGAGTAAATTCAAAATAATATTTCTAATACAATAACCGCAGGCCCATTTTTAATTCTTTTTTTCCTGTTAACAAAAATAGCCAATTTTGGCTATTGACAAACAATTAAATTTGCCCTATAAACAAGGCTATAAATTCGGCTGTTTAAAAACAATAAAAAGGTTAAAGGTAGGGATTTTTAAACAGCCGAGTTTTTTAGGGAGTATAAGATGAAAAGAATGTTACCTGTTTTTATACTAAAAACAATTCTAATATTATTAATTTCTATACCAATTAATGCCGAAGAACCTAAAAAACGAATTGCCGTAATGCCGTTTGATTTTAGCGGCAATATTACAAAAGACGAAGCAAAATATTTAACTGAAAAAGTTAGAAGCGCGTTAATTCAAACCAGAAAGTATGAAGTTATAAGCAACGATCAAATAGAAACAATGATGGCTGTCGAAGCAAAAAAACAAGGCGTTGGCCCCGGTTCATGCAGCAGTGAACAGTGCATTATAGACTTAGGTAACGCGCTAGAATGTGAAAAAATGTTAGTTGGTTCAGCTGGCGAAGCTTTTGGCGAATATTCTATTAACGCGAAAGTGTTAGACGTTGTTTTACAACAGTATGAAAACGCCGCCGACGTTAGCGTTGCCAGTAAAAATGAGTTCCCTACAGCCGCTAAAGAAGTAGTAAAAAAAATTACCGGCGAAAACTATGAGTCAAGCGGCGATATTTCTTATACCGGTATGCTATGGCGAAATGCTTTAGTTCCGGGCTGGGGGCATCTTTACGCTAATCAAACCCGTGGATATATTTATCTTGCTCTTTTTGCCGGCGCGGGCGGAGCTTTTATTTGGTCACATTTAAATTTTACCTCAAAACAGGATGATTATAAAAACGCGATAGATGACTTTGACGCAAAATATGAAACCGCCAATAGCGCCAATTCTTTAAGAGCATATATGTCTTACGCTTTTATATCGGTAATTGCCGCGGCGGTAACAGATATAGCAATTTCAGGGGGAAGTTATAAGAGTAGGTATTTTGAGCCTGTTACCTCGATACATCCCTCGATACGCCTAAAGGCTACTCGGGACACCGCCTTCGGCCAGCTTCGCTTGCGGCACAGGCTCTTAAATCATGAACAATTGAGTTATCGACTATTGATAAAACATAAGTTCTAATGAAATGTATTTTGTTTATTTATTAAAATGTGTGGCTGAAACTTATTATACAGGCATGACAAAAAATTTAACAAATAAAATTTATGAGCACAAAAGAGGTGAAGGTGTTTATACAAAAAGCAGATTGCCAATTGAAATAGTTTATAAAGAGAAATTTGAAGATGAAAAAGACGCAGTAAAAAGAGAAAAACAAATTAAAAACTGGTCAAGAAATAAAAAGAAAGCTTTGATTGATGAAAATTATAATGAACTTAAAAAAATAGGAAAAAAAAACTTTTAAATAAAATAAGAGCCTGCCCCGAGTGGTCGCCGATTGGCGACTGTAGCGAGGGGTCAGGCTCAAGGAGATTATAAAATGAAAAACATAACAAAAACAATAAAAATCTTACCAGCAATATTATTACTGGCAATGTTCTGTTCACAAGAAAATATACCCAGAGACAACGAACTTGACCCCAAGGCTGAAAATTTTACGGGCTTTGGCGATACTACTGCGCCAAGCTCACCTTCTTCGGTTTCTACGAGCGCGACAGGGGCCACACAGGTTACTTTAGCATGGCAGCCGGCAGTTGACGAAACCGACGCGACATCAGAAATAACATATCAAATTTGTATGAGCGAAACCACGGGCGGATGTGATTCTTTTGCGGCTACTTATACAACAAACGCGGGCGAAACCAGCTATACCATAACAGGTTTAACGCCAGAGACAACCTATTATTTTGTTGTTCTTGCCGAAGACAGCGCGGGAAATATAAGTACTGTAACTGAAGAATTTTCAGTAACCACAAGCGCGGGCACAATATCGTTAACCTGTGGTGATAGTATTACCGATATGGGCGAAGACTGCGATTCGGGAAAAATTCAAACATCAGAATGCGAGGCGAATTGTAAATTGCCTGAATGCGGCGACGGTATTAAAAACGAGGGCGCGGGCGAATTTTGCGATTCTGGTGGCGTTAATGTTTCAACCTGTGACAGCGACTGTACTTTACCTTCATGCGGCGACGGTATATTTAATGCTGATGCTGAAAATTGCGATGATGGCAATGCAGACAATACAGACGCGTGTCTTAATAATTGTACAACTGCGTCATGCGGCGACGGCTATATACAAACCGGTGTTGAAGATTGCGATGATACAAATACAGACAATACAGACGCGTGTCTTAACGATTGTACAGCGGCTTCTTGCGGTGACGGACATATACAGGCAGGCATAGAAGAATGCGATGACGGCAATAGTGTTGATAACGATAATTGTACAAATGCCTGTACTACGCCAATATGCGGCGATGCTATTGTTCAAACCGGCGAAGAGTGTGACGACGGCAATAATATAGATAATGATGACTGTACAAATGCATGTACAACGCCAGCCTGCGGCGATAATATTGTTCAAACCGGCGAGACTTGTGACGACGGCAATGGCGCCAACAATGACGGATGTTCTTCAACATGTCAAATTGAGTCATGCGGCGATAATATAACACAAGCCACTGAAAGCTGTGATGATGGTAACACGATAGATACTGATGACTGCACAAATTCATGTAACAACGCAACCTGCGGTGATAACATCGTATGGTCAAATGGAACAGGCAGTGAAACCTGCGATGACGGTAATACCGCAACCGAAACCTGTACATACGGTGCTACTGGATGCACCATTTGTGATTCTAGCTGCCAGTCAACAGCCGGAGCGACCTCATTTTGCGGTGATACTATTGTAGATTCATTAAACAGTGAAACATGTGATGACGGTAATACTGATCAAACCGACGATTGCCTCAATAACTGCACAGCGGCTGTATGCGGCGATGGATATGTACAGGCAGGAGTTGAAGCGTGTGACGATGGCAATTCTGATCAAACCGACGACTGCCTTAATAACTGCGAAGCAGCTACATGCGGTGATGGATATGTACAGGCAGGAGTTGAAACATGTGACGATGGCAATTCTGATCAAACCGACGACTGCCTTAATAACTGTGAAGCAGCTACATGCGGCGATACTTTTATACAAGCGGGAATTGAAACCTGCGATGACGGCAATACTAATAATAATGACGGATGTTCTTCAACATGCATTCTTGAATCATGCGGCGATGGCACTATTCAAACAGGTGAAGCCTGCGACGACGGCAATACTTCAAATACTGACGATTGTCTAAATACCTGCGTTGTCGCTTCATGCGGCGACGGGCATATTTTTAATAGCGTAGAAACCTGCGATGACGGGAATACAACAACAGAAACCTGCTCTTACGGCTCTATGGGATGTACAATTTGCAATTCTAGCTGTCAATCTGCGGCGGGCGCAACCTCATACTGCGGCGATTATATTGAAGATACTGCAAATGGTGAAGAGTGCGACTCTGGCGGGTCGCAGACAGCACTTTGCGAGGCCAACTGCAAGGCCCCCTCTTGCGGCGACGGCGTTAAAAACGAGGGTGCGGGCGAACAATGCGACAGCGGCGGTTCGGATGTATTAACATGCGACAGCGACTGCACATTGCCATCATGCGGTGATGGGCATACGAATACAGCGGCAGGTGAAGATTGTGATACTTTTGGCGTTCAAACCGGCAGCTGTATGGCAAATTGCCAGTTCCCTACCGATGCTGAGGCTGTGGCTTTTGATGAAGCAAATTTAAATTATGCAGATTTTATTTTTAACGGTACCGACAGTGAATCAAGCGTAACATTCAATTTTACGCTCCCCACAACCGGAGAAAGCGGCACAGTTATAAACTGGTCAAGCAATAATACTAGTGTGATTTCTTATTCAAACGGCACCGCAACGGTAACAAGACCTACTGAGGGCGACAGCGTAAATGTAACACTTACCGCTTCTATAACAAAAGGTGGTGAAACTTTACAAAAAGTATTTACCGTAACAGTAATTCATAATGACACTACATTACCCGTACTTACAGAAGTTACCATTGTTTCAAGTAACGCAAATACATCATACGCGAAAACAGGTGATACAATAACATTAAGTTTTACTGCCAGCGAAAATTTAAGTCCAATTCCCAATGTTATTATTGCCGGTAATACTGCAACATCACTTACAGGAACAGGCGCCGGCCCTTATTCAGCGACATACACAATGACCGGCACAGAAACACAGGGTTCTGTTTCTTTTAGCATAGATTTTGCGGATACCGTCTCAAATGATGGTGTTCAGGTTACTTTAACAACCAATTCAAGCAGCGTTTTTTATGATAATACTGCGCCTGTTTTTACATCTTTAGACGGCGCAAATACAGCAATTGACGGATATATTAACAGTTACGAAACAGGCAGCGCTTTAGAAATTGTATCGTTATCAGCAAGCGGCTATACAATGGCTGAATACACGTCCATTCTTGATGACAGTACACCAATCACATGTAACGCGGGACAATCATACATTAGTTCAAGCATTCCCGCAATAAATACAATGCCTGCTTCTGATTCGGTTTATGCCGTTTGCGTAAAACTAACCGATGAACCAGGTAATATAACTTATGGTAAAAGTATACAATTAACAAGAGATACTGTGTTGCCTGTTTTTACCTCTTTAACGGGCACAAATGAAGCAGATGACGGATATATAAATGCCTCTGAAACAGGCAGTCTTTTAGAAATTGTATCATTATCAGCAAGCGGATATACAACGGCTGAATATACAGCCATTCTGGATGACAGTGGTTCTATTACTTGTGACGCGGGAAAATCGTATATTAATTCTAATATTCCCACTATAAACGCGCTACCGGCAGCCGATAGTGATTATGCTGTATGCGTTCAATTAACCGATGATGCCGGTAACATTACTTTCGGCAAAAGCGTTCAAATAACGAGAGATATTGTTGCGCCAAATGAGGTTAGTGGCATAAATCCCAGTCAATCTGCCGACACGGCATCAATATTATGGACAGACCCTGGTAATTCTGATTTTAATCATGTTGAAATAACATGGTCACCCGGCGGCGCCGCTGTTCAAACTGTCAATAAAACCATACAAAGCTATACAGCAACAAGTTTAACAAACGGTTTAGACTATACTTTTTTATTACAAACTGTAGATTTAGCGGGTAATGTTTCGTCAGGTGTTACAACTGCTATTACTATGATACCTTTACCGCCAGGCGGTATTTCTACAATGCCCGGTAAAGAAGAAATAAGCATATCATTTTTAACCTCTACCGGCGCTGTATCATATCATATTTACTATAGCGATACGCCCGGAGTTACAAAATATTCCGGGACAAAAATTACTGATGTGACTTCACCTCATAGTATTTCACCATTAACTAACACCACAACTTATTACTTTGTTATGACTGCCGAAAACGCTGGGGGCGAAAGCGAAGATTCTGCCGAAGTAAGCGCTTACCCCTATCTCGCGGCTTTAAAAACTAACCAAACCCAATGCTGGGACGCAAGCGGTGCAGAAATAAGCTGTACCAATACCGGCCAGGACGGTGAATACCAGAGGGGCCGTAACGCAAATTTTACCGGCCCTATTCAATACGGGGCAACCACCGATTATACAACTACAGATAATGATACCGGCCTAATTTGGAAATCTTGCCACGAGGGCCAATCAGGCGGAACTTGTTCCGGTACGGGTTCAACAATCGCTTGGAGTACTGCCAATACAAACTGCTCGGCATTAGACAACTTAAATGGAGGCGCGGGATACGGCGGTGTAACCGGCTGGCATATGGCAACTCTTGAAGAGTTTGAAACTATATTAAATTATAATACCGCAAGTCCCATAAGCTTTTCTACAAATTTTCCCAATTCAAATTCTTCAACTATTGGCTACTGGACATCTTCTTTACTCAGTACGCTCACCTCTGATGCCTACTATATCAGATCTGATACTGGTTCAATTCAAACTACCGCTAAAGCAACTTTTAGTAAATATATTCGCTGCGCGGCATCCTCATCTTATGAATACACACCAGTATTTGTAGATAACGGCGATGGTACCATTACAAACAAAAGAAATGGTTTATTATGGCAAAAATGCGGTAACGGTCTTTCAGGCACAAACTGCGAGATCGGTACTCATATTGATGATACATGGATAAATGCCTTGAATTATTGCAATACCCTTACTTTAGCAGGTAAAACATGGCGTATTCCCAATATTAATGAACTTAAAAGTATTCTTGATAGAAGCAAAGCATCAATACCAATGATTAATACAATTTTTTTTCCTGCAACTGTGACCAGCCTTTACTGGTCATCTTCTACACTTGTTAATTCGAAATCGAGCGCATGGGCTATTTACTTTACTAACGGTTACCAATCAGGATATCAAAAAACCAATTGGGCAGAAATTCGATGTGTATCGGATGATCAGTAGGTTTTTATTTTTATAATAAAATAATGACCATAATAAAAACATTTGAATGAATAGAGCATAATTGATAAAAAAAAATAAATATATGCTCTATAAAAAACAAATGTAATTTAAGAACAAAAACCAAAAAAACTTGACAGTATTAGAAAATTATAATATACTGTTATTCATAAACTATGATTCCTGAGATAGCTCATCAAGATTTTGAAGTAAAAGTACTTCAAAATAAAAAGCCCGTTGTGGTAGATTTTTATTCTACCGAATGTCCGCCATGTGAGGCTTTGGCCCCAAAATATAAAGACGTTGCCGAAAAATTCTCAGAGGTTATAGATTTTTACAAAATATACAGACAAGAAAATAGAAATCTTGCTGAAAATTTACGGGTTACGTCAAGCCCCACGCTTCTTTTTTTTAAAAACGGTAAAGAATCAGCCGAAAGATTAACCGGAAATATAAAAAAAAGTGAAATAATAAATGAAATAAAAAAAATTATAAGTGAAAACGAATTTAACCGTTTCAATGTAAAAAAACCATTAGAAACAGAAAAAGCCGATGTACTTATCTTAGGCGCCGGGCCAGCCGGTATGTCGGCCGCTATTTACGCGGCACAGGCAAAGCTAAAAACTATATTAATTGATCAAGAAGGTCCGGGTGGTCAGGTGGCTATCAGTCATTTGATATCGAATTATCCTGGAACAGGCAGGCCCGTAAACGGATATGAACTTATACATTCTATGCAAACTCAGGTTCTTGAAGCCGGCGCAAAAATACTTTCATCTGTAGATATAACTTCTATACAATTATCAGAAACCAATGAACCCCATAAAGTTATATTAGATGATGAACTAAAGTTTCAAGCGAAAACTTTAATTCTTGCATTAGGTGCCGAACCAAGATTATTGGGCGTTGAGGGAGAAAAAGAGTTCAAGGGAAAAGGTATATCATACTGCGCCACCTGTGACGGAAAGTTCTACGAGAATAAAGAAATTATTGTAATAGGCGGGGGTAATTCTGCCATTGAAGAATCTCTCTTTTTAACAAAGTTTGCATCGAAAATTACTATTGTTCACCAGTTTGATACTTTACAGGCAAACCAAACAGCGCAGGAAAAAGCGTTTAACCATGAAAAAATAAACTTTGTTTTTAACAGCGAACCCCGAAAATTTGAAATGAAAAACAATAAAATGATTGTAACTATAGAAAACATAAAAAGTAAAGAATATTCACAAATTGAAACCGACGGTGTTTTTATTTTCGCGGGAAGAGCCCCTAATGTTTTATCGGTCTCTGATAAAATTAAAACTGACGCGAATGGATATATTGAAACTAATGAAGATCTTGAGACAAATTTACCCGGTGTTTTTGCCGCCGGAGACGTTAGACAAAAGTCTATAAGGCAGGCCGTAACAGCGGCCTCAGACGGATGCATTGCTGCCATAATGGCTCAAAAGTATTTAGAGAAATTAGAGAGTTAATACATGAAAATGGTTGAAAACGAAACCCATAACAAAACTACTTTAAATAAAACCATAAAAATTGAATACAATAAAAAAGCTTCTTCATCATGCTGTTTGTCGTGCGGGGGCGCATTAGAACTAGCCAAAGTAAAACCAAATGAAATTATTATAGACTTAGGCAGCGGCCGCGGAGCCGAAGTATTTAAAGCAAGTGAAATTACCGGCAAAAACGGTTTTGTGTACGGAGTAGATTTTACAGATGAAATGCTTAACACAGCCGAAAGAACAAGAGAAAAGTTAAATCTATCAAATATAGAATTTATTAAATCTGATATTAGTGAAATTCCGCTGAAAAATGAAATTGCTGACGTTGTTATTTCTAACTGTGTTATTAATCACGCTCCTGACAAACAAAAAGTTTTTAAAGAAATATTCAGAGTTTTAAAAAGTAATGGCCGATTTGTAGTCTCAGATGTTATTGCCGATACTGAACTTCCTGATGAGGTAAAATTAAATCCTGAAGCATGGGCCAAATGTTACGGAGGCGCTATAACAAAAGAAGAATATTTTAACGCTGTAGCAAACGCTGGCTTTAATAATATTGAAGTTTTAGAAGAATCTTTACCCTATGAAAAGGGTGAAGTACTGGTAAAGAGTATAACTATAAGATCAATTAAAAAGGAGAAAATATGAAATCGCTTGTGAACAAAAAAAAGGAAAACAATAAAAAAGAAGTAAAGGGAATAAAAACAAAAGCTGAAGAAAAAAAACAAAAACCGGCCGCTCAATGCTGCGCTAAAATGTCTAAAATTACGTCGGGCTGCCACGATTAATTCTTATAAGCCAGCAATATAATGCACTTATCAAAACATACGTTCTCAACTTTCAGCAAAGATAATGAACGTATGTATTTGATTAATTATCTTTCTGGCGTGATGGATGTATTTAATAAAACCGAGACACTTGAATTTAATGAAAGACTAAAAAATAGCAATTGGCAAGATTATGAGTATTCTAAAACTTTGCTTGAAAAAAAATATTTTTTTGAAAATCAAGAAGCCGAAAATAAATACATCCGTCAAAAATATTTAGAATTTTTAGATGAAAATGAAAGAACCCCTACACAGCTGATTTTTTCTACAACTTATGCTTGTAACCTTTCGTGTGTATATTGTTTTCAATCTGACTATAAAGAAAAAGAACCTCTTCTTACAGAAAATATAACCAATAAATTTTTTAATTATATAGAAGAAAAATTTAAACGCGAAACACTAAGGCCCTATATTACGCTTTTTGGAGGTGAACCGCTTTTAGCGGGCAAAAAATATTTTAATCAGTTGATTTATTTTTTACAAAAAGCCAGAGACTTAAATTATGAAATCGCGATTGTCACAAACGGATATACACTGGAAGAATATGTTCCTGTATTTAAAAAAGAAAAATTTAAAATAAAAGAAATACAGGTTACCCTTGATGGCGGTAAAATAATTCATGATAAAAGAAGGCCCGCGAAAGGCGGCCATTCAACATTTAATAAAATTACCGCGGGTATAGATACCGCCTTGAAAAACGGATATAGAATTAATCTTAGAAGTGTTATTGATAAAGAGAATATAAAATCTCTTATTGATTTAGCCGGGTTCTGTGATAAAAAAGGATGGCTTGGCTATTCATCTGCCTTTTTTGAAACCACCTTAGGTCGAAATTACGAGCTACACTCATGCCAGTATACCAATAAACTTTTTGACCGCTTATCAATGTATAAAGAATACGTGAATCTTGCGGCTCATAATCCTATTTTGAAAAAATTCCATCAGCCGTCATTTCACGGTATGAAATATCTATATGAAAATGACGAACTGCCTATGCCTATTTTTGACGCCTGCCCTGCCGCTAAAAAAGAATGGGCGTTTGATACGAAAGGTAATATCTACGGATGTACAGCCTCTGTAGGTGTTGAAAATTTTAAACTGGGCAACTTTCTTGATAACGAAGAATATAAAGAGAAAATTGAAATTTGGCAAAAACGTGATGTACTTTCTATTGAAAATTGTAAAAACTGCGCTGTAAGTTTATCATGCGGCGCCGGGTGCGGTGTTTTAGCCTATAAAGAAAACAATGATATTTTAACAAACAATTGCCGTCCGGTACAAGATTTAGTTACATTAGGTGTAGAGTATTATAATATTGAAAACTTAAAAATCGAAAAGTCTGAAGTCTGCTGTTGCTAAAAAAATGATTAAGGAGATTTCATATGAAAAAAGTAATAACAATTAAAGAATTTTGTGATGAATTAATTGAAAGAATAAGCCATACTGAATCGATTGACTGCTGTAAAGATGAATTACTAAAATTCGCCCACATGGCAAAAGACCATATGGGCGAGAAAGAAATTGAAGTAAACTGGGTCGAAAAACCTTAAACCTCTTAAAATCTTGAAGTAGTTGAAATACTTATTGTTTTAATGGTTTCATCTTCACCTGCAATTATACCATTGCCGTTTACGTCTTCAAACGTAAATCTATAATCAAAAATAATAGATGTGGTACCGCCCATTTTAAAACCTGTTTTAAAGCCAATAATGGTACTGGGTGTTTTCCACTCTAAGAAATCTTTTACGTTATTTTGAGTATAATAACCCGACACCTCGCTTACTACCGGTATTAAGCCATCCTTAATTTTTAATGAACCGGTTAAAGATTGATCGTTTTCATCTTCTTTATTTTTTTTCATCAAAAGCTGATAATCAAATTGCAATTTAAGAAGCTCAAAAAGATTAAATCCAAGGCTTGAGAAAAAACCTTGTTTCGCTTTTGCTGCTTTTATCACATCTAATTTAGTATAAGCAATAGGATTGCCAAAACCGGCTGATATAAAATTAGCACGTTCTAATTCATAGGTATTATTAAAATAATTAAATAAAAATTTATCTGAATTCTGTCTGTATTCAATAGAAAAATCAACAGGTCCGGCCCCCAAGCGAACACCGGGAGCTCCAAATCCCCAGCCTTTTGTCTCATAAATTTGGGCCCACTGCGCGTATACAGAAAGACTTACAAAATTTTTACTGCCGCTTTTATCATAAGGGCTTAAAATATCATAGCCTATATCAGCGCCATAAATTACAACCGCAGATTTACTTTCTGATATTTTCATTAAATCTTCTTTTTCAATTGAGCTTATAAAATTCTTATCAATAAGTTCACCTATGGCAGATTCAGAAATTTCTTTAGTTCTATAGACATCAATTTCTGTCACAACATTTTTATTATAAGGGTCATAATCTATTTGATCAGGATAATCATCGCCGTCATTATCACGCAGCCCCTTATATTGGTTGGTATCGCTGGCAACGCTACCTCCTATGGATAATCCACTGATTGGCTTAACTGCAAGTCTGGTGCCTGTAACCAAAGAAGGATTTTTATCAATTACTTCTTTAAAATCATTCATGAAATATTCCATACCAAAATATTTGGTATTTACGGCCATTTCAAAGCCTACTCTTTTATAAGTAGGATATTCTACCATATTTGAATATCCCCAAACAATGGACCCGTAACCAAGATAAGTAGAATCAAGTCCGCCTAGTTTTAAATAAAGCGGTGAATTTTTTTGACCCCAGCGGATATAATATATTTTATCAAGATAGTCAACGCCTTCGTCCCAATCTTCTTTTCTAATATCACCTTTTTCATCTAATAAAACCTGAATATCAAACCCGAAACCAAAGTTACCAACAGGAACTTCTCCTCTAATTCCTATTTGCTGATAATTTTTGCCATCTAGAGTTGTTGCCCCCGCCACAATAGAACCTAAAAATCTGGAACCGCCTGCAGATGAGTCGTCTTGAGTTTCTTCGCTTTCTTGGGCGCTTGAAAAAGAATCTTCAGTTTGGCCAGTATCTTCTGCCGTGGCTTCTGCTTCAGGCTGAGAGCTGGGCTCTTCTTGGCTCTGCTCCTGACTTTGCGCACGAGGAGGAGCATCATCTTCATTTAATATATCTAAAACAGACTGTGGCCATACAATTGCGGGCCAGCCAAATAATAAAATATTAGTGAAAATAAATATTTTAATTTTTTCCATTTAAGTTACCTCTTTTTTTAGTATATAATATTATATGACGGCAAATTTATATTTTTTTCTACTTTTTTTTACAATTAAATAAATATACATTGCAGATCATAATTTTTTTATTATTAATAATCAACAAGCATATCAAGGGTCACCTACTTGAAAAGTAGGTAATCGAAATAATCACAAGAAAATTAGCTCATGGCTTTGCCATGCCTTGAAGAGACAGGCTTGTCTGAAAAGTTATTCATTTTCCTTGCTTTTTGAACTCCCATCCGCATGTTAATAAGTTAAGTCATAAATTAAATTATTGACAAATTGACCTATGTTAGGCATTGGTACGTTACATGCAGTAAAATTTAATAACTTCGAGGGCGAAATGAAAAAAACAAGATATTTGATAAACATGGTTAAATTATTGATTCTATTTATCATTAGTACGGGTATTTTGCAGGCTAGTACATTAATCAATTATAATGTAAATACTCTTAATGACATTTATATTGCTCAGACAGAAATTGAAAATGAAAAATCAGATAAACCATTGTCTGAAAATAATGATGAAAATACAGCAATTTCAAAAACCAATACTGATGAAAGTCTAAAAGTTATTTTTGGATTGGCCTTTTCAACATATCAATCAGAAAAAGATGATATGATGAATTTTGGTATTTATTATGAATTTCTTTATTACCCGGTATTTAGTAGTTATGGAAATTTTACATATGGCTCACATAGTAAACTCAATAGCAACTTTATTCGAATGCCCGTATTGCCAATTATTGCGTTATTAGCTCTTCTAGGCGGCGGCGGGGGCGGGGGTAGTAGCGGTGGTAATATATTGCCCATTTTATTTTCAGAAGGTATTGCGTTTCATATTAGACCAAGCGGCACTTTAGATTTTTCGCCCTATTTAGGTACCAATTTTTCATTTGCAGTAAGCGGCCCTTTAAACCGTGGTTTGAATATTGGATTTGAAGGTGGTATAAAATTACATATCATAGCTTCTAAAAATTTTCTTTTTATAATAAATGGTGGTTTTTATAAATCCTGGTTTTATGGTGAAAAAGAAATTCAAGAGCCTGTTACAGATATTACAGATTATGCAGGCAACCCAGTAATGATGACTAGTTATGATGTAATAAAGTACAATACAACAGGTTTTCAGGGAAGTTTTAGTTTATCATGGCTTTTTTAAATAATAAAATATAGATAATGAAATTTATTTAAAACTTTCTAAGTTTAAAAGTTGACACTGTATAATTAAATCATTAGAGTTTTTTAATCAAAGTCAAGGCATTATTAATAATAAATTAATATATTTCTTTTAATGACTATTTTTAATGAAAGAATAAAAGTTTTCTTTATAGTTATTTTATCGTTATTAATACCAGTAAATTTAAACGGAAAAACGCTCGAAACGAAACCTGATAATTACGATAGAATCTATCTTGGCACCGCTTTTGTTTCTTTACTAAGTTTGCATTATTTAAGAATGTATGTAGGACCTGAAAATCCACATATTATAAATCCGCTTGGTATAGATGTTTCTGCGCGAAATTCTTTATTGTGGCAAAACTCAACCCAAACCGCTTCTTTTTTGAGTGATCTTGGGGTAGTTTCACTTGTTTCAGGAGCTTTTTGGATTCCGGCGTTGACCAATATGCCTTACTATAATGGTTTTCATATCATAGCGGAATCTGCTATTTATAGCGGTCTTTTGGCCCAGCTGGTAAAAATTTTAACGGGCCGTCAAAGACCATACAGTTATTATAAAACCAGAGAATCTAATGATGTTGATAAAAACTATTCTTTTTTTAGCGGACACACATCTATTGCTTTTGCGGCGGCAACATCAGGAGGTCTTTTATTGTCAGAAAAATACTCTCAGTATAAAATTCCCATTTTTTTATCGGGTTATGTCATAGCAGCCTTATGCGGATATCTTCGTATTGCGTCTGATTCTCACTATCTTTCAGACGTACTAACCGGCGCTGTTATTGGCACTTCTATAGGTTATGGTATATATCAATTAAGAAAATCGTGGATTTCTGCACACACATCAAGCAATGAAAATGAAAAAACCTTTTCACTCTCGAAAAAAATCAGCTTTTAATTTTTTTTTACTTGACCTAGGTTAACTTAAATAAATATTCTAATAAGATGTCTGCGTTATATATAACACTGCCCATAGCCATTTTTATTGCCCTTGGGTTTCTTATCTTTTTTATGTGGAGCGTAAAAAACCGTGACTATGAAGATACTGAAATGCCCAAATATAAAATGTTAATGGACGATAAAGATGATATAGATACAACTTTTAAAAATAACAAAAAATGAATTTAACGACTGTATTAGCTGAAGCTTTTATTTTAGGTCTCGCGGGTTCTTTTCACTGCCTTGGAATGTGCGGCCCCTTTGTTCACATATTAAACAGCCACAACCGCTCAAAATGGGCAGTTAACATTACTTATAATTTAGCGCGTACAATATCTTATATGATAATTGGTTTAATTTTTGGGTTTATTGGTAAAAGCGTAAACATATTACTTTTATCAGAAGCAGCTGCCTTTTTAGGAGCAGGTATTCTTATTGTTTTTGCTATTTTTTATCTTATTCCCACAAAATCAGGATTTACTGCCTCGCTACCGTCTTTTATCATAAAAAAATTAAGCAAAATAATGAAAGAAAAAAAAAATATATACTTGCTTTCATCTATAATGGGTGTAACTGCCTCTATTTTACCCTGTGGTCTATTATACGCGGGTTACGCTTTTTCACTAACAACCGGTAATCCATATTCGGGCGCGTTAACCATGCTTTTCTTTAGCCTTGGAGCATACCCTGCTTTAATTACTCTTGGCTTTTCAAGCGGCTTTTTATTACAAAAAATACCAGCCGGTATCTGGCGAAATCTTTTGGCTGTTATAATGATTGCTCTTGGTATATTAATTATATATTTTAGACTGGGGCACGATACGATGAAGCATGCGCAGTAAAAAATAGAAAAAAATTTCTTGATATGATATCGCCAAATTAACCTATGTTATTTTAATGGATATTAAAATAAAAAATTATTCTATTAATTATGAAGACAGAGGTAGCGGATTACCGGTTGTCTTTATTCACGGCTTTCCTTTAAGAAGTGATATGTGGCAGCCCCAGATAGATTTTTTATCTTCGAACGGCTTTCGTGTAATTACTCCTGATTTAAGAGGCTTTGGCAAAAGCGAATACGCTCCTGTAAAAAAAATAAGTGATTTTTCAGATGATGTTGCGGCCTTATTAGATCATTTAAAAATTAAGCAGGCTGTGATAGCCGGTATGTCTATGGGCGGGTATGTTCTATTTGATTTTTTAGACAGATACAAAGAAAAAGCAAAAGCCGCCATTTTTATTGTGACCCGGGCCGCAAGTGATAATGAAAAAGGCAAAGAAAAAAGAACCTCATTAGCAGAAAAAACATTGGCAGGAGCCCACAAGTTAGCCGCTGACATTTTTAATCCTGTACTATTTGCCGATGAAACCTATGAAAAAAATCCTGAGCTTGTAACAATGGTCTATAACTGGGCCTCTACTACTAACCCTAAAATTATCGCGAACTCTTCTATCGCTATGAGAGAAAGAAAAGATTATACGCCTGAACTTTCTAATTTTAACTTGCCAGCTTTAGTTATTGGCGGTTCTGATGACAGAACAATTTCTAATGAAAATTCAAAAATAATCGCAAACGGTATGCCTAATGCTAAACTCGAAATAATACCTAAAAGCGGGCATATGGCAAATTTAGAAAATCCCGGCGCCTTTAATAAAGTAATTCTTAATTTTTTAAAGTCTTTAAAATAATTAAATCCAGTATTTGGGATACTTTTGATCTTCTGTAAGATTATTAACCAAAAGAGCTATAACCAGCATTATTAAAGCTCCTAACGCGGCCGGAATAAAAGCGTATAAATAACCCAGAGCGTGTATTTTTTCACTGCCAATAACTGCTATAAGGGCGGTTGCTCCTCCCGGAGGATGTAAACACCTTAAATAATGCATAACCGCTATTGATGAAGAAACCGCCAAACCGGCCGAAAACCACGGTATGCTACCTATAATTTTAAAACACGCTACTCCTATTAAAGCTGAAATAAAATGACCCCCCATTAAATTTCTGGGCTGCGCGAGCGGACTTTGAACTGCTCCATAAATTAAAACAGCAGAAGCACCAAATGAACCAATAAGCATGACAAGATCAGTTTGAGAAATGAGGTTATAATTAATAAATGTTACCGCAGAAATTCCCAAAAAAGAACCCAGCCATGACCAAAATATAATTTTATGAGAAACTCCCGGCGGACTTTTTTCAACCGGTTTCATTCTATTTAGATATTTTTTCATATTTTATTTACAACCAAAAACTTACAGATAAAAAATTAGTTTTTTTATATTTAATAGTACGACAACAAAAAAATAAGGGAGAGTTAATAGGATGGTACCCCCCTGAAGCGATTGGAATATTTTCAAAATAATGGTCTATACGAAAAGGCAAAAAATTTAATATATTTCTTGATATTGTTGGTTCTCTATCTTGAATAATA
>Ga0224501_10000778_pt1 | contig 24681 bp, 21 predicted proteins | sample SF_Oct11_sed_USG_4_FD_169105 | JGI IMG/M metagenome (GOLD analysis project Ga0224501, IMG submission 169105) | Sediment microbial communities from San Francisco Bay, California, United States - SF_Oct11_sed_USGS_8_1 | ecosystem: Environmental > Aquatic > Marine > Sediment | place: USA... | reverse complement strand
TACGTTTTCGTCCACAACCATAAAGGATGCTTGTTCAAACCCAAGCGTCTTCTCCATAGCGTCCAACGTCAGCCGATATATTTCCGCCATGCTCTCCGCCATGTTCAAGTCTTGACTGTAAATATTTAGTGCTGAAAGCCTGTTCTCAAACTGTTTCCTTTCTGTAATGTCTCGGAATATCCCTTGAATCACTTTTTTGCCCTTAAGTTTAAAGACACTGGCTTTGATTGCAACATCTTTGATCTCTCCTGTTTTGTTAATGACCTTCGTTTCCAGAACACATCCTTCTTTTTCTTTTAGATGCTGTTTGAAAGTCTTGCTAAATCCTCCTTTGATTTCTTCCGGAGGATGAAGGATCGCTTGGTGTTTCCCAACCAATTCTGATTTTTCTCTGCTCACTAATTCTGATGCTGCACGGTTGCAGTCAAGTAATATACCGGTTTCGGCATCGGCTACGAAAATGGCGTCTAATGCCCTTTCAAATAGGCTTCTATACCTTTCTTCAGATTTCCTCAGCGCCTCCTCCGCCTTTTTGCCTTTCACGGCTTGGAGTATGCCATGTACCAATTCACCGTAAACTGTTTCTGGGTGGCCAGCCTTGTTGAGATATTGATCTGCACCTAAATTTAATGCTTTAATTGCTACTTCTTCCCGGCCTTTTCCAGTGAATATGATAAACGGAATGTTGTTCCCCTCGTCTCGCAATTCTTTTAGAAATTCGAGGCCGTCTTTTCCAGGCATCACGTAGTCAGAAACGACTACATCAAATATTTTCTTTTTCATCTTTTTCGTGGCTTCTTCAACAGACGAGGCAGTGTCCACGTGAAATGAGCCTTCCATTTGCAGGCATTGTTTTGCAACCTTCAAGAAGCCTGTTTCATCGTCAATATGCAGGACTCGTATTGGCGTTTCGGTGGGTAGGTCTACAACCACTCCTGTGAGAGCCTCAAGGGCAGGTTTGGCCATTTAACGCAACTTCCTTTTTCGTTCATAATCTAGAACGTTGAACATTCACTCTACATCTTAGACTGCCGAATTAAACGCTTTATGAACACCTAATCAATATTTCAAAGGCAGCAACTAGTTACCGTTGCCGTGCTACATGCTCATAGCAAATGGTGGAGGGAATTTTGGTGGCATTTGTTTAGGAGAAATAATGGTAATCATTGCAAAGTTCAATCAAGTTGAGCAGATCCAGAGGAAAGTGTAGAATATTCTTAAGAGTAAACTTGAAGAACTAATCAGGGAATTAGTCATTTGTTTGGGGTTGAAGAATGGTTTCGGCTAGTACTTTTGATCCTTCGGAATTCTATAAGCGACAGACAGCACTTTTTGAACTTGGTCATAAGGGTCAAGAAAAGCTGTGGCGGTCCAAAGTAGCCATAGTAGGAGCTGGCGGACTTGGGAGTGCATCTACTGTCTATCTTGCCTTAGCAGGCGTCGGACACTTGCGTATAGTCGATCAGGATACAGTTGAACTCAGTAACTTGCATCGACAGATACTGTACAATCTAGATGATTTGCGGTATCCCAAGGTTGAAGCAGCGGCCCAAAAGATTAAGCGAATGAACCCTGAGGTGAAAGTGAAGGCGATTCCGGAAAGCGTCAGAGAAAGCAACGTGGACAAAATAGTTGAGGACACAGACTGTGTAGTTGACGGGTTAGACAATATGCGAACACGGTATCTTCTGAACCGTGCTTGTGCCCGAAACGGAATCCCGTACGTTTTTGGCGGTGCCATCGGTATTGAAGGAAATCTTTCCATCTTTGCTCCTCCAGAGACTCCCTGCCTCGAATGTATCTTACCTAGCCTTGATGACAATCTTTTGCCGACCTGTGAAACACGAGGAGTATTAGGCGCAACAGCTGGAATCATTGGAACAATGCAAGCCATGGAAACAATAAAGCTGCTGGCTGGCATAGGCGAACCGTTGAAAGGAAGGTTGATGGTTTGCGACTTTAGAGACATGTATTTCGCCACGATCGACATCTTCAAAAGGGCTGACTGTCCAGTCTGCGGTGACAAGGCAATTAAGCCATTAGAAAAAAGGGAAAGGCTTGTGTGGTTATGTGGGCGCGACACGGTGAATGTGAATCCTCCGAAGCCTGTGGAGATGGAACTTAGTGAAGCGTACAAGGCACTGAAAGAGCGGTACAACGTGCTCGTGAAGTCCTCCCTTGTAATTGTCTTTGAATATAAGGGCGGAATCGAGGTAAGCCTCTTCAATCGTGGAAGAATGTTAATCAAAAATGTAAAGGATGAAAAGTCTGCGTTAGCAGTGTATAACAGAATTATGCGAGAACTCGGTCTAGAATCGTGATGAGGCGTGAGTATTAAAGTCATTTTACTTTTCAAGGGGAAGAATCCGCAAGATACCTTAGACTCTCCTGACGAACCAAGAGGCACAGAAAAACGCGCAGATACTAATATGCATCTTCCCCCTACTAGGTGCTACAGTTCGCAGGATAAGGAAACAGAGTGAGAGGTCATAGTGGTTATCCTCGCAATGTTCTCTCGCTCTATTTTGAGTTTGAATAGCATAGCGTTTCTGAAGGGTTATATGTTTGAATTGCCCTTGTGTAGAATGGAGAAGGGGGAATGAAGAGGCAAGTAAGTTCTGGAATGCTCTTAACACTGCTTTTTGCAGGTATGTTTACCTTGGCATTGCGCATTCCACTCGTATTTGGGTCTGAGACCATCTATATACGAGCTGATGGATCGGTTGACCCTCCTACAGCGCCGATACAGCGTGTTGGGAATATCTACACGTTTACCGATGACATCTACAACAGCTCGATTGTGGTGCAGCGAGACGGTATAACATTGGATGGACATGGTCATCGCCTCCAGGGACCTACAACGGGATCGGTGCTGATGTATGGAATATACCTTTCTTCCAGGAACGATGTAACGATAACTAACATTGTAATCTTAGATGGTTTCACATATGGTATTCTTCTCGACTGCTCTTCCTACTGTGGAATAGTCAACAACGATATTCTCGGTGTAGATTGCCGGTGGGGCATCAAATTATTAGACTCCAGGTATAACCTCTTGGCAGACAACACTATAATGAACACGTATAAAGCCATCGAGTTAGTGGGTTCAAGCTACAACACCCTGTCCAACAATAAGATTATAGACAATACCCATGGTATTTGGCTTAGTGCTACATACTACCCCTCCACGGGAAACACGCTCAGAAACAACGTAATGGCTGCCAACAAGCACAATTTCCTTGTCTACTCTCATTTCGATTTTATGTCAGGGTACATCAACGACGTTGATACATCAAACACCGTAGATGGAAAGCCTATTTATTACTGGATCAACCGCCACGACGAAAGCATTCCTCTGGACGCTGGTTGTGTTGTAATCGTAAACTCGTCAAGAATGACCGTAAAGGACCTGAGATTAAGAAACACAGGGTATGGCGTGTGTTTAGCGTACACTGAAAACTCAATTATAGAAAATGTAACGGCTACCGTAAACTACGGGGGCATCGCTTTGGAGCTCTCTCGTTACAACGTCATAACCAGGAATAACCTTACTGACAATGATGGGCCAGGCATTTTTTTGGATTTGTCGTGCCACAATAGTTTGATTGATAATTTTGTGCAAAATACCAATTCGAGCGGGATCTGGTTAGAGGACTGTGGCGGTGGCGGTCGCGGTGGCAGTCCCGGTTACAACACGCTGATCGGTAACACCGTGTTATACAGTCGAACAGGCAAACCACAGGAATGGGATGGTGCTGGAATTCTGGTGGACGACTCGAATTACTGCACGGTTATTGAAAACAATGTTACAAGCAACTCGTATGGAATCGTCGTTGGAGCAACTCCCGCCTCAAATAATCAGATAAGTAGAAACGCCATTGTGATGAACGACGTTGGTCTCTTTCTAGGCGCTTGCAGTGACAACGCGATATATCACAACAACTTCATCGACAACAAGCTGCAAGTTGAGGCCGGGAAGGGAATGTGGGTGCCCGGATACAACATTTTTGACAGTGGCTATCCTTCTGGTGGGAACTATTGGAGCGATTACGGTGGTGCTGATGTCAAGAAAGGTCCCCAGCAAGATCAGCCTGGAAGCGACCTCGTAGGTGACACACCATACATCCCATATGATAATAACCTAGACCATTATCCACTTATGAATCCTTTTGGAAGCCCCCCATCATCCACCTACACATTGACAGTCAGTGCCGCTGCCAACGGCACAACCAACCCTGGTCCAGGCACGTACACATACTTCCAAGGACAAGCTGTTCCTGTGCAAGCCATACCGGACACGGGATACCTTCTTGATCATTGGGACCTAGACGGAGCCAACGTTGACGCGGTCAACCCGATAAGCGTACCGATGAACGTGGATCACACGGTACACCCTGTTTTCATGCTGGCCTACACTCTCACCCTTACAACCACAGCGGGAGGAATAACCAATCCTCTACTAGGGACGTACATGTATGGGGCCGGAACCATAGTCAGTGTGTCAGCGACGCCCTATCCTGGCTACTACTTCGATCATTGGACCCTTGACGACGTCCACAACACAACCAACCCACTAACCGTAACAATGAACATGGACCACACGCTGAGAGCGGTGTTCGCCCGGATACAGTATACATTAGTTCTCACGACGACGGTTGGAGGCACCACGGATCCCACTCCCGGCACGTATACGTACGCGTCAGACACTCTAGTTAACGTCATGGCGCAACGAGGCGACGGATATTACCTTGACGGCTGGGAACTTGACAGCGTTGACATCGGCATCCACAACCCGGTACGTGTCATCATGAACGGCAATCACACGGTGCACGCCGTCTTCAAGCAATTACGTTCAGGACACGACGTTGCCCTTAAGGGCGGTACCTCCAAAACTGTGGTCGGTCGCGGCTACCCGTTAGCCATACCGGTAACCGCCATGAACATTGGCAGCTATCCGGAAACCTTCAACGTCACGGGCTCTGCCAACACCACCCTCATCGACACGGTGACCTCCATCACGTTGCCAAGCGGCGCTTTCACAGCGATTCTCGTCACGTGGGACACGACCAGCGTGGTCATGGGCAACTACACCATCACCGTTGAAGCCACGCCCGTCCCCGGCGAAACCGACACCGCTGACAACACCCTCCCCGACCATACGGTCATGGTTACCGTGCCCGGCGACGTGAATGGTGACGGGAAAGTCCGCATCGACGACATCCTCGCCGTCGCCCTTGCTTTCGGTCTCGATATGGATGATCCAACTTATGATCCCAATCTGGACGTTAACGGCGACGACAAGATCCGTATCGACGATGTGCTCATAGTAGTTGTAACCTTTGGATTGGGATGACATTTTGCTCTCTGTTTAGGTGAACACTGCTAGGATCTGTAACCTTTTTCTCAGGATGCGTTGAATGTCACAAATGAACCAGTCGTGCGTGTATCGACTTATGCTATATGTTTTCTTGGTGAACAACCGTGAGAAAGGCAGCTGGACAGATAACGAATGATTTAATAGTTAGGCGTTTTGATTAGTAGTGAACTTGTTGTTGACGGAGGTTTGATGGTAGATGCCTGCGGTGGAGGTTGGTCGAGTTTGTGTGAAATTGGCTGGTCGTGAGGCGGGCAGCAAATGTGTCGTTGTGGATGTTATTGACAAGAATTTTGTGTTGGTGACGGGTCCAGTGAAGGTGAGTGGTGTTAAGCGTCGACGGGTGAACGTGAGTCATGTGGAACCTATGGATGCGAAGGTGAAGATTGAGAAAGGTGCTGATGACGCTGTTGTTGTGGACGCCTTAACGAAAGCCAAATTGCTAGAAGAAATGAAGAAGCCTGTGAAGCCCACACTCTAGTTTTACGTCAATGCGTGAATGCGCTCATGTCTGTCAAGACGTGAGAGTAGAGTCAAAATAACCTTTTCTTCAAAAGAGCTTTTCGGGTTAACACTTAACTCTTTAAGTTGCTTCATCTCTGATAGATAACCATGCATAAGCTCCTAGCTCCATGGCAGATTGAACGCAAACTTATAGTAAAGGCTGAGGAAGAGGCAGATCCACGCTACGGACATAGACCGAATGAAAGACCTATCCAAGACTACATTCGCTTCGGAATAATAAACCTCGACAAGCCAGCAGGTCCATCAAGTCACGAGGTTACCGCTTGGGCAAAGCGTCTGCTCGACATAGAGCGGGCAGGTCATGGTGGGACGCTTGATCCTAAGGTAACTGGTATCCTCCCCGTTGCCCTCCAGGAAGCTGCAAAAACCTTGCAAGCTCTGCTGTACTCGGGCAAAGAGTACGTCTGCGTCACAAGGCTCCATGCAAAAGTGGACGAACCCAAAATCCAAGGAGTATTGAATGAGTTCCAAGGAACCATTTACCAACGCCCTCCTATCAGAGCGTCAGTGAAACGCCAACTTCGCACTCGTAAAATCTATTACCTGAACCTTCTCGAGACCAATGAACGTAACATCCTCTTCCAAGTCGCCTGTCAAGCTGGTACCTACATCCGAAAACTCAGCCATGACATCGGTGAGGCGCTAGGGTGTGGGGCTCATATGCAGGAACTTCGGCGGACTCGGTCTGGGCCGCTCGCTGAAGATACGAAGCTTGTGACGCTTCATGATGTAGCCTACTATCAAACGAAATGGAAGGAAACCGACAATCCCGAATGGCTCTACAACTTTATCCAACCCATGGAGACCGCTCTTCAGCTTCTCCCGAAAGTTACCGTCCGCGACTCGGCCGTGGATGCGATCTGCCATGGGGCAAACCTCGCTGTGCCAGGCATTCTCAACCTTGAAACGAACATAAGACCCAACACGATGATTCTCATTCAGACGCAGAAAAGCGAGGCCGTAGCCCTGGCAAGAGCCACAAAAACGACGAACGAGATATTGAAGATGAGACACGGCATAATCGCCAAGACAGAACGGGTCCTGATGCCGAGAGGTACTTACCCAAAGACTTGGCGCACCACAAAAGTCTAAAATCATGGTCCTCATCTTTAACACGTAAACTGTAAGAGCCGGGGTCTCCTAGAGCAGTAGAATATGCTCTGCGGGAAATCAGGTAGGGAGCAGACAGTTCACAAAACTAGCTCAAGCCTGGAATCACACAGTTAGCCTGTGACCTGTAAAGGTCGCGTGGGTTCAAATCCCACCCCCGGCGCCACAGAAGAACCCACTCGATTTCTGGGGAAATCTTGGGGGTTTTACTCAGCCTCAAGAAGCTCGGTAGAACAGAGGGCACGATCAGAACGGTAGGAAAGAGGCTCAGATATCTAAGCAAACACTGTAGCCTGGATGATCCTGAACAGGTGAAGAAACATATCGCTGAGAAAGACTGTGGTAGCAATTTCAAGAGAAATCTAGTAGATGCTTACGAGCATTATGTGAAGGCTCAGGGCCTGACATGGAGTAAGCCTTTCTATCAGAGAGAGGAGAGACTAACGAGAGTACCTACCAGGGAGAACATCAACAAGATCATCAGCCATGCTAGACTGAAAGCAGCAGCCTTCTTTTCGATCATCAGAGATGCTGGGCTCAGGCCGATAGAAGTAGCTAGGCTCAAAGTGAAAGATGTAGATCTGGAGAATGGAGTAGTTCATCCTACTACAGCGAAAGGAGGCTCAGGGAGAGCTATGAAACTTCCAGCCTCTACAGTGGCCCTCATTAAAAACTACATCGCTAAACGGTTCTTAGGCCTGGAGGATCGTATTTTCGCTACTGAGAAGAATCAGGAGCCCTGGAAGATCTCTAAACGAGCCAGAGATGGCTGGATCCATATACGAGATGCGGTAGCAGAGAAGTTACAGGAGCCAGAGCTGAAGCTGATTAGGCTGTATGACCTGAGACACTTCTACGCTACGATGCTGTACCATAAAACGAAAGATATTCTCTTGGTTAAGAGGATGCTGGGCCATAAGAACATAGAGCACACCATGATCTATACACATCTGGTAAACTTTGCTGAGGATGAGTGGATCTGTAAGGCTGCTGAAACTGTGGAAGAAGCTCAGGAGCTGATCGAGGCTGGCTTTCGATTTGAGGTAGAGATGGATGGAGTAAAGCTATTCCGAAAAAGGAAATAAGCTTCTCCTTATTCCCTTCTTTTTTCTCGCAAAGGGGCTATTCTCCATATGCTTGTTCTAGTTTCGCTTTAACCAGCCAACTTGTTCGCACTAGTATGCCAGCACAAGCAAGAAAGAACATAGCAACCAGAAACAGTACCACTGCTGCAAGAGGATTAGAACGTTCAATGATTATCGCAGCTACAATGAAGCATAACACAGGAATAGCAAGGATCAAACTGAGAATACGCAGCTTTCTATATCTTATCCAAAGATCGTTACGTCTTCCAGCTAAATTGACAGCCATTCTCATATCTCTGTTAGTTTTTCACAAGCCATTTTAATAAATATCGAACATTAACAGTTAAAAGCTATCTACGATAAAGCTCAGTTAAGAATACTAAGCTACCCCTTCTTTTTATCAGTGTTATTCCATTCAAACTATGTGAGGCTGGCTTCCAGTACGTCACAGAGATCGATGGGCTGAAACTGTTCCGAAAGAGAAAATGAGCGGAGACATCCTTTCTCCATTCTGAAATAGCCGATTTCTCTCGGCCTAATCTAGGGATTCCACATCTAATAGCTCTCTGATCCTGCTTACTACCTGATCTCCCAGCTTCAGGGCGTCCACTATAAGCTGGAAAGCTCCATTCCAATCTTGAAGTCTTGGCTTTTCTTTAAGTTCTGCATTCAACAATGCTATTTTAGTTCCGAATGAAAGTATCTTGTCTTTTAGATCTTTAGGAAAAAGAGCTGCATATCCTTTTTCGCGGAAATCGTCATAGGCTGTAAGAAATTTAGGAAGTAACGCTCTAATCTCATTTGCTTGCTTTTGTTCTTTTGGCCGTTCTATTTGCATCGAAACTGCTCCACCCATGATATGATTCAACTGGGAATGTAGAGCGAGGAAGGGAGATAATGGATCGAAGAGCCTTCTGTAGTATTCTATAGTAGATTTTTTTCTTCTAATCTCTCTTTCCTCTCTCCAGCGATATTCTCTAAAAATCTCAATTACCAGAGTTGTAACAATCCCAATCAGCCCACCTATAAACACACCCAATAGAGTTTCACTCATTGTTTTCTCGCCTCCCTACACAGGGTTTCGTGAGACACTCATCAGCCATGCTTCTAACTATCCCTCTCCCTTATGTTCCCAGCCCTCTATGGCCCTGGCACTCTAACTCTATGGCTTAGAAGATATGGCAAATTGTTGGTTTTGATGAAATCATCCAGATTCCCATAGATTTCCTTTCTAACTTTCTTAAGATCTTCCAGTAACTCCAGTGAAACATTTATCAATTTGAGATGTTCACTCAGGAGTTTCTGGGCCACTCTGGAGTATTCCTCCTCTTTTACAGGAGAATACTGACTCGGATCTATCGGTTCAAAACCCAGATTCTTCAGGATTTTCTCTCCGTTTAATCCAACCTCGATTTTTTTGTCTATTTCTTTCTCTGCTAATTCCAGGATCTGCTGGATATTTCTCTGAAAAGACTCCAGCAGAGATATGAATTTATCAATTCTTTTCCATTTTAAAGGATGGAGAGGAATAACAGTTAAGAACTTTCCATACCTTTTCAAATAATTTCTTACCCTTTCAATTTCATCTGCCCTAATCCTGAATAGGTTTGTAACGATCCTTAACCTATGATAAAAGCCATCCAGAATCTCATGCACAAATTTCAGTTTTCTATCCAGAGATTCTGTAAGCCTCTCCCATACCAGTAGAAAAACCAGCACTGTAGATATTAGGCTGGAAACTTCAATTTTCGGATCTATCTCTAGGAAGGGCTCCATCCTGAACAATTGGAGAAAGGGGTTTGATGTTAAAAGTAACAGAACTACTAACATAAGGATCATTATTCCAAAAATCAGCAGAGCCAGTTTAGAGCCTACAGATAACAAATTCTATCCTTCCTCATACTTTCTATCTTCCTGAAAGCCATAGGAGATGTACAGCAATTCCAGCAATTATCGTAAAGAATCCGAGAAGAATAAGCCAGGTCGTTTCAAAAACCCAGCCAAGTATGGTGGATATGAAACCCAACACGATAAGGATGGAGGCTGGGTTATCAGCTATTACGTCGAAAATACTGAGAAAGGCCTCCAGTATCTCAGCCAGATTTATCCTTCCTCTCCCTTATGTTTCCAGCCCTTCTTCTTCAGGGGCTCTGTGATCTCCTGGCTCGGCGTGAAACAGCGATGAAGACCACGCCTATTGTGGCTAAAGCAATTCCCATTGTTGTGCTATTCTCACCTGATAAATTCCATATCATTACAATGGCTCCAACTACAACCATCAACAATCCTACCATCAACATACCAACATCTCTATCCATTCTGATCCCTCTTCTAAATCATCCAACGGCGACCTATTCCCTTATCAGTCTAAATAGTTTGTGGTTTTACAATAGGGACGTAATGTCAAATAGATGGGCTTTTGGATTCAGATCATTTATCCTGATATAAATGAAAAGAAGCCTTCTTCAGCAAGGCATCTTCTCAGTCCTCTGAGGGTTGCTGTAATCTCACTAACTTCCTTATTTAATCCCATGGTCTGCATTGCCTTTTCAACAAGTTTCTGAGAAGGGTAGGGATAATGTTTAGTCAACCCTTCAGAACCTTCAGATGCGACTCTCGAACTCAGACCATGAAAAACAATCAATCTTGCAGTGAAGTCCTCCACTAATTGTCGTGCTTCACCCTCGCTTTGACAATACAGACTTCCTGTGCACGTTTCTACCTTTCCATGCAGAACCTGTGTAATATCTCCTGAATCTATCTCTAGTCTAATGTTATCTAGTTTTCCTAAGACTCTATCAATCTGCAAGATTTCTTTTCGTTCGTTAGAAAAGTAGATTGATTTCTGTCGTTGATTGCCGGGCCTTTTTTGAAGCAAGTATCTGGTTAGATTATCCTCTTCGGGTAAGGTGTTTCCATAGAAACTCCTGAATAGTTCTTTATTCTTCTTCCAAGATGCATTGAAACTTTCTATGGCATCAGGACGTTCTTCCATGCAATACTTGACTACGTCCACAACAGCTTCCTCATAGAGTCTAGAGTCAAAAAGATTGTATTCCAGGAGCTTAAAGATCATACATATCTTAAGAGATGTTGGCCAGACGAGTCTGCGAAAGTTTGTAACCTTCGCAGATATCTGTCTCAATGGAGACACATCTACTGAATCCTTCCATTGGAATATACCATGGATTGCAGATGAGCCTATCTGGAAGTCATCTATCTCAGAAATTGCAGGCTCTCTCTCAAGTCCTGCAGGCCGTCCCCAGTCTTGCATCTCATCACCCAACACTAAGACTAGGAGTAAAGGGTTATTTCGCATAAATTGAGGAACAGGAAGTGCAGGATCATGAAAAACCATTGCTCGCAGCAGCTGCGTATATTTCCCTTGCTTTCTTGGATTTATATAGTCGAGGAACTCGATTGCCCCCATCAGACCATGATTGAAATTATTTAGAAATGGCCCAAAAAATGAAATTGGAGTTTTTTTCAGATTTAAAGTCTGTATTAGCCTTGTCACCTTCTCCATATCACAAGATACTAGGAACTGAGGAAAACTCAGTGACTCATAACACTTTGTTATGGCCTTTGTAGTTTCGTTAAGAATTTGGTAAGATTCAGATAGAGGATAGGCAACGTCATGAATCAGGCCGGTAAGCGTCACTACTCTGATCTCATTTTCTGACAATGAAAAAGATTTGACATGTTTCCCAATTGCGTTGGCTAGAAGCATTACTCTAAGCAGATGATTAAGGTGATCTCTGTAAAACTTCTTCGCTATTCCCCCTTTTGTTGTTGCAAGTAAATCCTCGAAGTGTTGCAACATTTCTCCTAGACGTTTGGATCTGATACTTCCATCTCTACTGCAGTCTTTTCCAAGCAACATCTTTATCATATGCGATATAACCTTGGAAGCTACTGCTCGTTTCTCCTCAAATCCATCCTCCTTGATCCATTTCTCTATGAGTTTCTTTTCCTCATCTGTCCAACATCCTTTTGATAGTAGATTAGTATCAAACACAATCGACTTCGCTATGCTTGATGGCAACCGAATGAACACTCCTTACGTATAATATTATATATATACGAGTAGATTCTTTAATAAATAATTGAATATTGAGCAAAGATTAGATTAGATGAGGGGTGTTAGTTTGGGTTCTCAGCCTAGACGATCAAGAGATCGTCGGGGTAGAAGGCGAGCTGGGTCGGGTGGAACTGGAGGCGCTCCTGAAGGTGACGATGAAAAAAGACAAGCGGAAGAAGCAAAACAAAGACAACGTATCTATCGAAAAGCGAGAGAGACGCTCGTTGGCGCTCTAACAACTAAGGATTTTTCTTATGCAGCAAAGATTGCTACCTGCGTAACAACGTCCAGAGCATCGGTTCCGGATGTGGTTAGTCTCTTCGTTGCAGGAGCAAAAGCGTACAGTGAAGGGAAAGACAGAGCTTGGAAACCAGATCCAACAAAGCTTGCAAACAGTGGAATACGTTATGCCCGAGAGAAAACGGGTTATGAATTATCTCTAGAAAGACAGCAGTCCTTCAATAGCATTCTTGCGGCAAACTTGAGAAAAGTTGGGGAGAAATCCCGGAGGAAGTAACCTTGACGGAAAACCAAGAGTTCAAGGACTTCCTCACAGGAGTATTCAAGGATTACATTTCGATTGAGGCAAAGGATTATTTGGCAAATCAAGAAGCCTTCAGGCTTGACTCAGATACAGGTGACTATAGAACTAGAAAGGAATTAACCACAATCGAGACCGGTGTGATGAAAAAGGCTGAGCAAATGAGCAGTGATTTCTTAGATGAACTTCATGCGAAAGGCATATCAAGCCCTAAGGACTATGAAGAGAAATGGCGTATTCTTGAAAAAACACTAATGAGCTATAGAGATAAGCTCTTCAAATGGCTTCGAGACCAATGATCAAATGCCATGCTCTTCTAAGACAATATTCGTTCCGAAATGGAGCAAGAAGATACAGAATAAAAGATAATGAAATGCAGCGTTATGAAGTGATTTTTGGAGAAAACAAGGAATTTGAAGAGCTTTTGATATCGGTTTTCTTATGGGACAAGTTTTACCCAAGCGAAAGAAAGATCTCGTTTGGAACGCAACAATACAATGCTTTTGAAGATGTCAGAGGTGATATCGAGCAACTGATTGCATTCCTCACAAATAGAAAAATATCAATTAGATTTGTTCCAGTTCAGAGGAATTTCAGTCAACAACAAAGAATTTTTTCGGGCAAACTTGGAAGGATCGGACGAGGAAAACCTTGTTTGTTTTCAGGGGGGCTAGATAGTACAACCGGGACATTAGTGTTGACTAAGGAAGGGTCCTCACCTACACTAAGTCATACTGCGACTGGAAATATTATTCTTGGAAAGGCCCGCAAACTCCGAGAACATCCTACATTAAGAAGCTTGCCAATGATAGTAACGGATATGCGCAGCGATCGTGCTGCTGATGCCCCCGTCATGACAAGAGGTTTGCTTTTCTTATCAAATGCGTTGATCCTAGCATCATCAATGGGGCATGATCAAATTTACTTCCCAGAAAATGGGCCTTTAATGATTAACCCAAGAGTTTCGTTTCTTTCTGAACCAACAAAGAACGCACATCCCTATCTTATAAGGACTCTTGAGAAGATCTACAATCACGTTACACAATCCAAAGTTAGAATCAACCCAATATTTAAAGATGAAACTAAGGCAGAAGTCATCGCGAAGATACTCAACGATGACATAATAGATCGTACTTGGTCGTGCTTCAGGGTCCAAGGACAATCCAAAATGTGTGGATTATGTTTTGCTTGCTTGGTCAGACGTCTTTCAGCTCTAGCTGTTGGATATCAAGAACCAGCAAAAACATATCAACACGATCTATTTCTGGTAGAACGGGAGGAACTAGGGTATTCAATGAAATTTGATCTTGATATATTATATGACGCTTTTCTGTATCTTCAGAATCTGCTAAGAGATGACAATCTACTGGAGAAAGACATGTTTTTAGTACCAGAAGATTTCTTTGTAGATGCATTGGGAATGATGCGAAATTTTGCTTTAGATATGTTTCTTGGAGTACATCATTATAAAAAAAATTCCAGAGCACCAAGATTGGGCTCGCTTGGCAATTTTGTCTTCAAAATCATAAAAGACATTCCACTGTCCTCTTTAGAAGAAAGAGAAGATGAACTGGAATCTGTTGAAATCTAATTTTAGAGAAAAGTTTCAAGACTCTTTGAGAAAGTTTCTTCTTCCGTAAATTCGACGGTTGTCCACGTTGAACCTGATCTGTCATTTTGCAACGGAACAAGAGTTTTCAATGGTGAAACATCCCTCAAGACCCAAGCATACATTTCCCAATCGGGATCTTTTGTAGCTCTTAGAATGTCGTAGAGGGGTTCTCCAAGAGGTCTTGACAGAGTAGTGATCTTGTATCCACCAATCTTCGCTTCTCTTGTTCCTTTCATGACCTTTTGAAGATCTGTAGAAGTAACAGGATGTGAATCCACTAAGACACAAGTGGCAAGCACAAATCCTCTTGGTAAATAGTCTGAAATACTATTTAGTCTAGGGTCTCCAGTCCTCAATGGTTTACCTTTTGAAGATCCTACACAAATCAGACCTCTTTTGCTGCAATTGTAACTTCGAAATTCCCACCTTTTTGACCCGTACGCAATCAATGACGCATATGGCTGCCGAATTATAAGGCAATCTAATTGTTTCAATTTGCTTTCACTCGGCAATATTGTGTTTGCTGAGGATTTTGGGTTTAATTTCTACTAATGTCTGACCTTTGAGCTATATATATTGATTAGGGCTCTAACGGTGTACAAACATGCATCGAGAAAAAAGGGAAGTTTTGCGGGAGATATCTCCAGGGCCTTCGTGGGTTCAAATCCCACCCCCGGCGCCACAGTTACACCCACGGTCTACATCGTAAATCGTGCTATTTGCGTTTCCTAAAGACTTTGATTTCTTCATTCCTGAATTCTGTGACGTATTCGTAGCCCGCTTCTACTAGGGCACAGGCCTCTTCAACTGTCTTTGCAACCTTTGAAATGAACTCGTCGTCCTCGGTTTTTATGAGCTGGGTATACCTGAGAGTGTTGTTGATGTTTCTGTGACCGAGTATCCGCATTACGTGTAGTATATCCTTGGTCTTGTGGTATTCCATTGTGGCTTTCCAGTGTCTAAATGTGTGGAAACTTATCCGTCGAAGATTTGGGTTTCCAAGTTTACATGCTATTCTTTTGCGCTCTTTGTAGAAAACTGCGCGCGCTGGCAAACGAGAGAGCATCTTAAGCTAAACGCGATTAGGTTTCATGAAAACATATATGGCCCAGCCAAGTGTCTCCCTACCCCAACGAAGGTAGATCTCCTTTTCACGTTTTTTCCGCTCTAATATCTCCAGATTGTCTTTGTCGATTGGGTTGGTCTCTGTGTACTCATCTATTGCCCACCACCCTAGTGTCTCGTAATAATCCCAATCGTCATGATTGCTGACCATTGTGTAGATGCAGGTCAATCCTTCTTCCTCTCCCACCATCACATTATCGTAGTGAGAACCAAATTCTTCTCTCTTTAGCTTGTCTGCTTTCAGATACTCTTCACTTGGCTCTTTCATCCAGAAGGGCTCTCCAACCATTACGAGTCCGCCTCGTTTTGTCATCTTCTTTAGAGCCCTAATGGTGCCACGGTAGCCCTCATATACCCAACTTGCTCCTATGCACATTGTTAGATCGAAGGATTCGGGCATTTCAGGTCTATATTTCGCTCCATCCATTTCTATGAATTCAACATTGGAGTCTGCTATTCGATTTTTACGTTTTCTCAAGCAATCACTTATACAATAAGGAGATATATCTACGCCAGCACCTGAAATATCATATAATTCCGCTAACCTTATGAGGAATTCACCTTTACCACATGCAATGTCTAAGACTCGAGTCTCAGGTTCAAGTCTGAGAAGTCTGCATAGTTTCTCAAACTTCTCTTTGTTCATTGGGTTACACAAGAGATGCCTTTTGTGGCGAATATCATAATACTTCCATTTGTCCATGGAAAACTCACCGGCTTATGTTTGTATGTGTGACTAATAAGCAACGTGTGTACAATGCAGAAAAAATGGGGGTTTTGCGGGAGATATCTCCAGGGCACCGTGGGTTCAAATCCCACCCCCGGCGCCACAGGCGCGCGCGCACACATCCCTTGAAAAACGTTGTTTTCAACATTCAGTCGCTATTAGGCTCCAAATAGGATAGCATTTACCTGCACCAATGCAGAGGAAGAGAAGTTTTCTATTTCTTAACGTAGTGTGCCAATTTTGGGATAACAATGTTAAAGAAAGTTCACTATTTAACGAACTTTTCGTTATTTACCGAACTTTTACATAATCTACCAACCAGAAAGAGATACTTAGTGAACAAAAAATGTCTGTAAAGCTGTCGTCCCCTCAAACCTATCGCATAGCCAAATACCTGCTAGAGAACCCAATTACTTACCAACGTCAAATACATCGAGACCTCGGAACCTCAATCGGCTGGATAAACAAAGTAGTCAACTCTCTATACGAAGCGCGCGCGTCTTCCTAGAAGAATAGCCGCTTCTCTCGAGTATGTTCTTTAATTTCTTCCAGAAATTGGCTTTTCGCATGTTCCCAAGTGTATATGATTAGGTCTTCTTTAGCTCGAGTCATGCCTACGTAGAGTAGGCGCCGTTCTTCTTCCACGTGGTCTTGCGGCGGATAATTTTCTCGTGCAGGGGCGTAGATAGATGGATCTTCAATCTCACAAGGAAAGCCGAAGAGGTCCTCGATAACGTTCAGAATAAAAACCGCTCTGGCCTCCAATCCTTTGCTCTTGTGAATAGTCAACAGTCTAACTCTACTCTGTGACTTGGCATTATCAACCGCGATTTTCATATCCAGTTCTTGCGCTTTCTCTAGGAAGGTTCTGATTGTGTGCTGAAATCTTGGCGCACCTTGCGAGTGTGTACGCATGAATCTGCTGAGTACAAGGATGTCCTTGGGTGCGTAGCCATTTCTGATATAATTGGTGACGCGACTCAGACAGTCTTCAGCTATTTGTCCATGATAACGTGTCCTATATTTTTCTCCATGCTGCGACCTGAGAACTTTGATCGCATTTCCTCCTTTGTGATTTGAAACGGTAGCCTTCGATATCTGGCAACTGCGATTATTCCCAATTAATACCGCTCCCGCATCCACGATTGTTCTCACGCTTCGATAGTTGGTGGAAATCTTTGTAACGGCAGGATTTGCAAAATACTTCTCAAAATTGACGAAAAAATCAAAGTTTGAACCGGCAAACCCCATAATGCTCTGCCAATCGTCGCCAACACAAAATAGCTTGCACTGGGGATTGTGCGCTAGCAGATTCTTGATTAGCTTGTATCGTTGGGCGCTTATGTCCTGATACTCATCGATCAATATGTGATCATAAACGTCAGCGAAGATAGCTTCAATTTCAGCCAATTCACTGACGGCGTTGTTAATCATATCCTCAAAATCTATCTTCTTCCGGTTCCTCAGCTGTTCTTCATAGCCTTCATACACCCTGACTGCTAAATTCCCAAAGGCGTACTGTTTGCGAGACCATTTTCCACTGTTCAACTTCTGCACGATTCTGGCTGGCGATAGGTTGTAGGTCTTGGCGTTCTTGATGAAACTGAAAACGTCTCCAGAGACGCGATCGTTGGAGACCCTGTCTCTGTCAGGCCCCCACACAACGTTGATCACTTCACCATAAGTCATGGGAGTAAACTCAAAGGCTCCGCCATATCTCATTTGGAGCTTATCTATCATCCTGCTCTTCAGGAGATCAACAAACCCGTCTGAATTATCCTCATCATACTCGTAGGCAAATGTCTCAACCAGCAACCTATTGTTCTCAGCAAACCATCGTCTTTTCCGCTCCATGTTCTCCCTATAATCCTCAGAAGTCTGGTCGAACCAGTCAGGAACCTCCCCTTTCTCGTTTAGCCCCCAGTGCTCGATGAAAAGGTCGTACTTGGTTAGATGAAAATCCGGTCTTCCTAGACCCACTATCTCAGGTTCATATTCTATCTGAACAGAGTGCCCGTTAAGCTTGTTTGTAAGGAAGAAATCTAGGATCTCTTTCTCGGCTCGGCTCTGCACACGCGTGTTATCTATGGACGTATAAGACATAAGTTTCAGGAATGTGAGATTCTCCTCCCTGCCTCTAGAATCCTCTTTACGCTCAGTTTCATGAAGTGCTTTCACATATCGCAAGAAAGCATTATAGAAATCTGGCTCAGATTTCAGTTCATCCTCATATATCTTCTTAACTAGACGTGGGCGCTCATTGGGGTCAAGTATACTTACCCCCTTCATTTTGCCGGCTCTTTCCAGAATGTCAATGCCTAATTTGTGGAAGGTTCTCACGTTGACAGCGCGTATTCCATAGTGGTCACGCAGGCGTTGCTCGATCTGCTTTACGTCTTTGTTCTGATAGGCAATCGCCAATATACGACTTGGCTTCACACCATCAGGCTGTCGAGCTATCAGATAGGCGATTCGTGTAATCAAAACCTCCGTTTTCCCTGAACCAGCAGCTGCCACCACCAAGTTGTATTTATCGTCTGTGATTATCGCCTCTTGCTGTTCATTATCCAGAGACAAAAGTCCTTTCCTCCAGAGGTAGCTGTAATCCTTCCTTCGTTGCTCGATGAATCTCCGATTGTAATCCAAAATGAGTTCACGAAGTCTCTCAAGCTCTTCCTTCTTTGCTAGGATGGATTCTGGTTCCAAAACCTTGTTCTCATCCAAATACGAAAGATCGGCTTCAAGACCCTCCATACCCTTTACACACTGCTCTTTGTCACCATGAACCAGATACGTGCCACAGTTCTGGATTTCCTCAACACGTCTCCTCACGAGATTCAGGGCGTGCGTGCAATGGCCATTAATATTCTTTAGAATCAGCTGTCTCCTCTCAGTAAGTTCCAAGATTTTTCTGTCAGACCCTCTACCTACAAAGAAACCGATTACTACAAGTTTCAGAATTCTACGTAGGGCCTTCAACTTACGTTGCCTTTCAAGCGCTGCACTGATCTCGTGAAACTCTTTAACGGCCTGATGGAGTTCCATCTAACTCACGTAATCGCTTGTAGCGCCTTGTCGCTCAGACAAGAAATAATACCTATGTTTCATAAATAGATGCGTGTGCGTAAAACGAAATGGTTGGCGCGTCAATCAGCAAAAAGGGGAGTTTGCTGGAAAAACGGGTGATATCTCCATGTTTTCGTGGGCTCAAATCCCACTCCCGGCGCCACAATACACCCTCGACAGTTTCAGGAGGTCATTTGCTTTTCCGAAAGATCTCAGCATAGTTAATGTGTCCCACATATTCAAAGCTTTTTTCGACTAGCCCGCAATCCCCCTCAACGTTGTCAGCAACCTTTGAGCTGAAATCGTCTGATATGGGTTCTGCGTGTTGTTGTTGGCCCGCTGAAAATGATAATAACAACAACTGTGCCTCTCAGTTGTGGTGGTGTGTGGAATTTTCGCTCCACCACAACTGTCCACAGAAAGTGTGGTTGTTGCTGTCCTCACAGCCGCTGACGACGACAACTAGGTCCAGATAAGACATTGTAGTTCTTGCTGGTGGAGCCTATTCCGAAGTCGTTGTAGATCAATTCTTTGCCGATAAAGTGCGCTTGCGGAAAACTCAAAATCTTGCGTGCAACGAACCTGCCGTTTTTTCCACAACTACGACTTTTCAGGCGGCAATCAAGTCGTCGACATCATTCCTCAAGAACCATATCTCGTAGAAGTTATCCACTGGTCATCAGACTATCCAACAGCCCACGTTAAGAAGAAACCCTGAGGCACCACGACCTATGTAAAGCATATCCATTGAAAAAACGCTGTTTTCAACATTCGGTCGCTATTAGGCTCCAAATAGAATGACATACACTTGAAGTGGAACTACCGCAGCTCGGCTAGTACTCTTGAGATCTCGCGCTCGGTTGTACCAATCGCCGCAGAAACTTGAGTGATTTCTTCTGGTGTGAAGCCGCGTACTGTTTTCTTTGCCTTTTCTCGGGGATAGATGGACCGCAGATCGGTCTTGATCTCGGCGATCTTCCGATCTGAGAACCACAGGAGGGCGCAAATGTCGGCTATATCCTTGATTCTCTTGTGCTCCTTCTCGCGGTTGATCACAGAGTTGAGCTTCATTGCCAGGAGAACGTGTGGTTGGGGCAGCAGGACACTTTTTCCGAATAACTTCGCTGTGGTGTAAAGGCCATCTGTAAAAACCAGTGAAAGAAGAGGTTCGTCGAGCGGAACGAATCCCAGCACTTGCTCAATCTTTGGATGAATATAATCTACAACAGGGTCCACGTAGAGCTGAAAGATTTGAAACAACGGAAGTCTTGCTGATTCTTCCGCGGTCAACTCTCTTCCAGTTTCAGAGTGAAAATCCTTGACGAATCTAAAGCTCACTGGCCTAAACCCCAAATCTTCAACAAGCCCAATCACAGAAGAGAGTTCCGACCTCTTCAGCTGTTCCGTGGACCATCGTTTGTCTATGTGAAATCCAATGTCGATATCTCTTGACCCTATGTACTTCCTCGCATTGATGTTTTCAAAATTCCTGTCTACAGTGTGATAAGTGGCCCATCCTCCGATCAAACATACCTCGCCTTTAATCTGCCCGAAAACCATATCTAGTTTCTTCGCCGAAACCTCGATTTCAATTGGCTCGTACAGCATCTCTCGTCACCTTTTCAAGAAGTTTCTCTGCTGCCTCCACGCAAACGCTCCCCTCATCAAATAGATCCACTATCAGCTGAGGAAGCGACACAACTCTCAAGCCAGCCCGTTCAAACGAGCCATAAAAGACGTGCTCATCGCCGAGCAACAGCCTTAAGTTGCCCTTACCAACAAGCCCCTCCCCGACTATAAGCTCGTGCCATTGCTCCTCATCCTTCTTCCTGACATATAGGTCGATACGCGAAGGAAATAGATAGTGTTGAACAATGCTTTCCGCCTGATATGTAGTTAAGGCGTACTGCAATTCCGTTCTCTTAAGCAGCTCCAGCGGATTCTTATGCATGTATTCCTTCTTGTCAGGCTCCGTTTTCACCGTCCGCCAATACTCTACAAGGCCTGCGTAGTCTCTGACCTTTGTCCTTTCTACTAATCCCATTGCCGCGAGTTTGCCCAACAATTCATGGACCCATGAGAACGCACATTTAGCCTTCTTAGCCACTTTATACATAGTAAGAGTGCCGTTGGGCTCATTCAGGAGTATCCTTATAATCCGCTCTCGAATCCAACCCCTTTGCTTCACACTATTCACTTGCAATATATCGCCAAGCTTTATAGACCAGCCCACTTACCGATATATAGGTAACTTCATGAGTTTAAATACCTTACCGATATATCCCTTCCCCAACAACACCTCCCCCCATCTCTCGCGTATTTTCTCCGGAAAAACGTTGTTTTCAACATTCGGTCGCTATTAGGCTCCAAATAGGATTCCTTCCTATATGGAGTAATTACAAAGAGATATGGAAGCAAGGTCAAGGAAGGTGCATTGTTATATTTTTTTCCGATTACCTTAGTAAATCATGGTGAGACACTAAGGAAAACAGAAAAAAATATAATGAAGTACTCGTTTCTCTTTTAATCAGGTGATGGAAATGGAGCGTGCTTTGGAGGCATACGTTTCGCGAGAGATTCCGAATATATTCAGGGAACATGCTATCGTGGCTGTGAATGAGATCTTGCCAGGCCAAATTAGAGCTGACTTTCATCTCATGGACCGGAACGGAACTGATGTGTTTGTGGAAGTCTCCGCTCGGAAAATAGGGCGCACCAAACTCAGCCAGATACTCAACATGTATGCAGCAATTTCAAACATCGAGCCTCCGTTAAGGAAGTTCGAGCTAATAGTAATAGGTCCTGACGTAATGCCTTCAGTGAAGAAGGAGCTGGAGATGCTTCAAGTGAAGCTACTCACCTACGAACAAATCGGCATAACGAGCAAAAAGCTTCGCGAACTACAGGAACCGGAGCGACGACGGCAGCTGGAAACCCAACGGTTGTCACCGGAAGAAGCTAGACTAGTCGCAAAATGGGAATCTGAGAAGAAAACAACGATCCGCGCTTCTGATGTCCAAGAAGCCCTAGACTGCACCGTCGAATACGCCTATTACCTGCTCCACAACCTCGAACGCAAGCACTGGTTAGAGCGAATCACCCGAGGGCTTTACCAGTTCATACCCCTCAGCTATGGCTACCCCGAGAGAATCCCTCCCTCAAACTCTTTCATCATAGGAGCGGCGCTCATTAAGCCCTACTATTTCAGCTACTACACATCCAACAGCCACTACGGATTCACAACCCAAATGCCCTTTACAATGTTCATAGCAACCACTAAGAAAAAACCGGACATCGAATGGGCGAGTAGCGCCTTCAAATTCATTACACTGTCCAAACGGAAGTTCTTTGGATACAGACGAGAGAAGGTCTTCGACACCGAGGTTAACATTGCCGAGCCCGAGAAATCCCTTGTAGATTCGTTCGACAAGCCCAGATACGCTGGGGGAATAGAGCAACTAGCAAGAATAACTTGGCGAGGACTTCCGAGAGTCAAAAAGGAAAAACTTCTCAAATACGCAATAAGGATGAAATCTCACGCCCTAATCCAGAGATTGGGTTTCACCATCGACTTCTTGGTAAAAGAAGAACTCTTGAAACCGCTTTCGCCCAATCTTAAAGACAGGATGCTTAAGCATGTAGGAAAAACAGTGATATACCTAGATTCAAGAAGACCAAAGACTGGCGAATTCTCTAAAGAATGGAGGATAATCAGCAATGTCCCAAGAAAGCAGCTGCTGAGCGAAATCGAGATACGGTGAATCGGAATGCTAGAAAGAAAACACGTAGCCTTCTATGCTAGGTCAAGCGGAGTAAGGGAGGAAGTAGCCGAACGGGATATCATTCTCACCTATGTGCTTCGCATACTTTCTGATAGCGTTCTGCCACAGCTCGCCTTCAAAGGTGGAACCTGTTCAAAGAAAACGTATTTTGGAAAGACTGGAAGATTTTCAAGGGACCTTGATTTTACTAGCGCCAGTATACAGCTCAAGGAGCTGCGTAGAGAACTCAAACAATCACTGCACCACAAGACCAAGTACGGCATAAATTTTAGAACTGTTGATGATAACGTGGGTTCCGAATCCTACCTAGCAGTTGTAGAATATGCACATGCTTGGAATCCCGGTTCTGAGTTCGAGCTCCAAGTTAGCTACAGAGAACAGCCACTCTTGCCCACAGTGAAACTCCCACTCATTGAAGAGATGTACTTCAAATTCTGTGAGTTTCAAAGTTTTTCAGTTAGGTGTATGCAGAGAGATGAGTTGCTCGCGGAGAAGATCAGAGCCGCATTTCAGAGAGTTCGTAGCAGGGACCTTTACGACATGTACCTATTCACCAAACGCCATTACAACACGGATATTGTCAAGACATTGGTAGTCATCAAATGCTGGAGCGCGAGAGACCCTTTCAACCCAGAAGTACTTCTGGACAGAGTCGCAAATGCGGACTACGATTGGGAAGATCTTCAAAGGTTAGTACGAAAAGGGAATCTACCCTCACAAGAAAAAGTACTCAAAACGGTGCTCAAAGATTATGCGTTCTTAGAAAACTTGAATGAAGTTCTCCTCAAAATCACAGAAGACTCCAAAGCACACGCTGAGAACGAACTTGTGGCCAACCTTCTTTCGGATTTATACACGCGCAAAAAGACACATGTCTGAATGCACTTCACCTCTATTCGTTCAGGAAACCCTCTTAAAACCAAAAAGGGGGATATTGGGAGATGTCTCCATGTCTTCGTGGATTCAAATCCCACCCCCGGCGCCACAGGACAGACCCCCGCGTTTTGGCAAGCATACGGTTTCTAATTACTTAAAAATGAGGCACGCGCGGGGGGATTAAAGTTTAATGCGCACACACACAAAAAATCGAAGAACCAATAGAAATTGGCGGAAACATCAGTCTCGAACAATTTCATTACTGTTTGCTTTGATACGTTCCACTATCTCTAGCTTAACTAGGTCGATGAGCTATGCATGATCTTAATGCCTACTCAATTGGTTGATGGAAAAATAATTCAAAATGCCTTAATTTGATTCAATCGAAGAATGTTACTGAAATGTTAAATATACAATTGTGGAATAGTCGTAGAATCCGAAAGGAGAAACAAGAATTGAAAAGGAAAGCAGTTATGGGAATAATGTTGACACTGCTGTTTGTAGGCATATTATCATTGACATTTGGCATCCAACCAGTCAAAGCAATTGGAACCATTTACATTAGGGCGGATGGAAGCATTGAGGGAACAACAGACATTATGACAGTTGACAATGTCACCTACACCTTCACAGACAACATTAATGGTTCCATTGTTATTGAGAGGGATAACATTGTTGTTGATGGGGCAGGCTACACCCTTCAAGGCACAGGAAGCGGATACGGCATAGAACTATCATACAGAAGCAACGTAACAATCAAAAATATGGAAATCAAAA
>Ga0224501_10000776_pt1 | contig 24712 bp, 20 predicted proteins | sample SF_Oct11_sed_USG_4_FD_169105 | JGI IMG/M metagenome (GOLD analysis project Ga0224501, IMG submission 169105) | Sediment microbial communities from San Francisco Bay, California, United States - SF_Oct11_sed_USGS_8_1 | ecosystem: Environmental > Aquatic > Marine > Sediment | place: USA... | reverse complement strand
TACCGTCTAAAGTATAAATTGTTTTTTCACAACCCGAAACATCATCTGAACACGAAAGGGTAATACTTTGTGTTGTACTGTATGTACCTCCCGGCGAAGAAACTGCCGTAACCGGCTGTATGTTATCTACTGTTACAACCATGCCCGTACTACCGCCTAGAAAACTGTCTTGATTTAAAGCGTCTCTTATGCCAATGCAAATTTGATATGTACCGTCATCTGGCGGCAAACTTATAGAATGCGTGCCTGTTGTTACACTATTAATCGCGCCTGATATATCTATACTCACAGTTGTGCCGTTCTCATAAAAGTAAAAAGCGCTTTCGAAGGATGCGTTTACGCCGCATTCTGGATATTGTGACGCATCAATACCTGTAACCGAAGTATAGTAAAACTGACAGAAACCATCGCTGTCGGCCTCAAACGAAACCGTAGTGTAAGAGTTATTATTAATAAATTCGCCTACAGCGGTGCCTTCGGGCATACTTACCTGCGGGCCGGTTTTACCGCTGCCCAAATTAAGACTTTGAGTTGTTGAAGCTCCCTTTATATCAGTTACCGTTACGGTAACAAGCGCCTCAAAACCCGAATATAATTCTCCCGGCAGAACATATTTTACCGTAGATGTACCACCCTCGTCTGTTTGTGACGCGAAAGATCCTAAATCTGAAGTATAGGTAAATGTCATTTCGTTTTCATTGGGATCCTCTGCCGTTACCGTCACATTAAAAGTTTGATTAGGCAACAGCGTGGCGCCCCCCGGCGAATCTGATGTAAAGCTAATTATGTTGGGAGGTTTATTGGGAATAAAATTTTGAGCTTTTTGAATAACATCATCACCGCATGATATTAAAAAACTTAGAATTAATATAAATAGACCACGACTGCCTGTGGTGTTACACCAGTTGGCGAAGCCTTGCAATGCCGAAGCATAGCCGCAGGTCATATAAAATTTATTTATTATTTTTTTCATAAAAACTCTCATTAAATATAATGACAATTTCTTTTAATTGTTAAATACATCATTCTTTAAAGTATTATTATTTAGCAAAATCACAAAGATATTAACAAAAGTAATCTGACAAGTACTTTTTATGGCGGGTTGCCGTTTGAAAAGCAGGTAATCGAAATAATCATAAGAAATTTAGCTCATGGCTTTGCCAGCGTGGTTTTGCCTACCTGACGAGCCCCTGCTAAAAAAAACCATTTTTTGGGCAAGATCAAGCCTAATATTTTTTTCATTATAGCGATCTTTAGAGGTCTTCATATTTAATACCACTGGGGCTGTGTAATAAGTAAGATTTTTAACGCAGAGGCGCAAAGAACGCAAAGGAAAAGTGTTGAATTTACGGATTTCTCTGCTTCCTCCGCGTCTTTGCGTTTAATCTTTTCTTTGTCTTTGCACGTCCCCAGTCATGTACAAAATACTTACATTATTTTCGCCATCGTTTTATTATAATGCTTTTTTATTTGTTTATCTTTTGATATTAATAACGCGGCCAGTTAAGAGCGCTAATTTAACCTTTAATACCTATACTGCAAACTTAATTGTGACATAGCCGCGTGAAACTGTCCCGCTTTTTCATAAAGGCCGTAATAATCTACTGATAAATTTAAAAATAACAAGCGGGGAACCACCGTAAAATAAAGAGTAAAACCAACCAAAGTACTTGGCATTAAACTCTGCAAAATTTCGCCTTCGCCGTCATCAAAAATAACAAATGAAGCGCCAATACCAATATGCGGAGCGTATGAAAATCTTTCGGCAAACGTTATTGAATCTGTTAGTTTTTCCATACCTGCGCCGTTAAAAATATATTGAAAACTAAAAAAACCCGGTATAAATGTAAAATTCTGTTCTTTTATCTCTTTATTTGAAGATATGCCATAACCTATATCTAAACCGATCTTTATATTCTTAAACCACGGCGGATTTATATAATACCCCGCCATAAAAAAAGAAGAAATTCCTAAATTAGAACCGCCTGAATTTAATACTTGAAGAGCCCCGCCCCGTAATATAATTTCGGGATATAATAAAAGAATTTTTTTATTAGACATTTGCTTAATATCTGATTTTAGAATATTTTCTTCTTTGGCAGAATGTTTCTCGCGTCTGAAAATTACTTTTTGAACATCTTGTTCAACTAAAAAACCATTAAGTAAAGTTTCATCAGTTAAAAGAATATTAATACCTTCAAGCACATCCTGCCCGTATCTTATTCTTATGACTTCTGACGACATTGAATAAGTTTTTTTTTCGCCTTCATATTCTACGGTAACACTTTGAGCCGAAGCGTCTAAAATTTTACTGCTTTCAAGAACCTGACCGGTTTTTAGATAAATAATGTCTGGATGTATTGAGGTTATATTAAAAATATAAAACAATAACACATATAATATCTTTTTAAAATTTAAATTAATACCTGCCATACAAAACTCCCTGTTTTTAAATTATTTCATTATAAAAATGACAACTAAGTTAATAGAAATAAAATGACAAGTCTTTTTAAAAACTTAAAGGATATCCCGCGCCTACGGTCCAGAAAAATCCGCCGCCCGTGTCGGCAGCCGCACCCAATGATACGGTGTCAGATTCGGCGAAAGAAAAAGTCATTTCGGTAAAAATAAAAATAGGATTTAATTTATAGGCCGCGCCAAAAACAAACTCATATAAAAAAGCGGTTTGGTCCTCTGTGTTTTCAAAACCAAAAGCCGTTTGGGTTATTGTTGACATAGCCATACCCAGCCCCAAGCCTAAGTAAGGTACAAGTGGTTTTTGCGCCAGCTTTATATCCCAGAATTTAAATTCATAATTAAAATGGACTATGCTATGGAAAACCATAGCACCAGTTTCTACCGTGTAGCCGCCCACAACGGCGTTTGTGCCAGCGGTTTCATAATCTGAGGTCATACCAAACGCCAACTCAAGACCAACATTAATGTTATACGGATGTTTCACGGGCAGATGATATAAGAACTCGCCGCCAATTTTAAAACCGGTGCCTAAAACAGAAAAAGGGGAATAAAGACCGGCTTTACCGCTCGCGGCAAATTTATTAAAAACACCCTCACCTTTTTCTGCAGAAAATATCGCGGATGGATTTATAACTGCCAGTAGAATTGCCGTGATAAATATTCTTTTGAAATGTTTGATTTTTGTTTTAAGTATTTTCATAAGATTTTTCCTTTTACTGGTTTGTTACCTCAATTGTATCAAGCGCATTTGTACCATCAGAACCGCCTATTATGTAAATTAAACCATTGGTAAATACTGTACCAAAGTAAGCTCTTGCGCCTAAAAGAAGTTTTCCACCATTACCTGCTGCATTAAAATTTCCTAGAGACCCTACATCACCGGCAGGATCCAAATCAAAAACAGCGGATGAAACACTGTCTAAAAAACTACCATTGTCGCCACCAATTATTATTACAGCACTATTCACAATTAAAGCACCTGAAGCCATTGAAGATGCTTTAGGATTACTATCTTGATTCCATGTATCCAAAATAATACCGTCTATACCTATTTTACTAAAAAAACTCTGCTTTTGATATGTAGCACCCTTTTTACCATTAAAAACATAAAGATATTGACTTTCATCAGTCTCCGCAATTTGAGCTGGTACACTTGTTTTAGAAGCTACTCCAACTGCTGGATAAAATGCTGTTATATTAGTTGCTGCTATAGGAATCCAAGTATTAATTGAACCATCTATATTTATTTTTGCATACTCCACATCTGTCAAGTCTATTCCATTGTTACCGCTAACAGCATAAATATAATAATCTTTATTTGGTTCTTGAGCAAGAGTACAACCAGCACCTTCTCTTGCTGCATTTAATACTGGTAATGCTGTACTTGATAAATCAGTATCTTTAAATACACCAAAACTTCCCGGAGGCGGATAATTTTCTGTACCTACGGGTTCACCAGTATCATTAAAACTTTTTATGGTTAAACCGCTTTTTATAAGATGTTCATTACCCGGAATTGTATTTGGCTCATCTGAACGATAAACATTGTATGTAGCAACATTAGCCTCATTTGCCTCATTTGCTATTGACCAGCTTAATGAAACCGATCCATTCCCGCCTACAGTAACAGATTCCATATCAGAAGCCAAAGTTTCACCACCCTCGTTTGGATGTGAAATACCTGTTTTTAATACTGCCGTTACTTTATAGTACCATGTACCTTCTGCCAGAGTGCCGCCTGTACCGGCAGAAATAGAATCAATTATGGGCGCATCCGCATTTTTTAATAAAACTGCTCTTTCAACAGAATTTAAATATGTACCACCGCTATTGCCGCCATAAACATAAAGATAATCATTATGAAAAACAGCACAATGACCAAATCTGGCTGTAATTAATTTATTGGGAATTTCTTTCCATGAGTATAGTCTTCCAAAGGGATCTATTTGTGTTACTTCTATTGTATTAAGAGCAGTTGCGCCCGCATCAGTAGTTCCGCCTATCGCGTAAATAAAACGGTTTCTATAATCGTCTTTTGTTGCCACAGCGGCAATTTTTTCTCTGGGAGTATTGAGTAACATATTATTGCCAGATTTATCCGCTGCCTGCTGCCAGGCTTTAAGATTACCCGCCGGATTTGTTACAGAAAAAGAAGCATAAATACCAAAAGTTCCATCCGTATTAATAACCTTTAAAAGATAATTGCCCGCCGTCATATTACTTGTGCCAATAGGTATGGTACCCGTAAGTTGTGTCTCGCTGTCAAAAGTAACATTAATTCCATCCACCTCATTACCGTTAATATCTACAAATTTTAACGCTGCCCCGTCCCGAAAATTTAATCCGGTAATCATAATAACTGTATCTGCTGAACCGCTGGCAGGCGAAATGTTATCTACAATTGGCGGCGGTAGTTCTGTTACCGTAAAGGCCCCCGGCAGTAAACCAATAGTTCCATCGGGATTTACTACCTTAACATCATAAGGTCCGCCAATAGCCAGACCCTCTGGTACAGCGGCTGTAATTGTTGAATTGGATAAATATGCCAAACGTGTAAGTTCTACATCGGCGCCAGCCACAGTTATATAAACCTTTGGTACCGGCTTAAATCCACCGCCTGCTGCCACGTTTGCCTCTATAGTAACCGGAGTCTTTTCGCAAGAGCATCCGAAAGCCGGTATAATTTGCGACAACTCAAGCCAGTTTTCAACCGCTGTGTAAGCGCCGTTTAACGTGGCCGATTTTTCATTCGGATTGGTTACAACAACATCATGAGTACCCACCGCGATACCCGAAGGAATTACTGCCTGAATTTGGGTAGCCGTAACTGAAGTTACGGTAACAGCTGTGCCACCCACAGTTACCCTTGGCAAAGCGGGAGTATTTATTGATTCATCTGTGCTAATCATCATAGGCGCGAAATTCGTGCCGGTAATTGTAACCAGCACATCATTTAAATAATATCCCGTGTTCGGCACAATAGAAGTAATAGAAGGCGCGGGGCCTTCTTTACCGCTGCAGTTAAACAAAAATAACATCAATAATAAAAAACTAAATTTCTTCATGTGTGTAGGTTATTAAAATAATAATAAGCGGTCAAATTATTTATGAGATAGAGTTTTAAGGTTAGGTTCTTTTCTTTAATATGATAAAGAAATAAATTTTTTAAAAGGGTTTTATGTGAATCCCCAATAATCTGACGGTAAAAATATTTTATAGCTCTGAAAATCCATAGCTATATAATTTTCCTTTAAACTTCTAAATTTATTTATTCTAGCAAAAATCTTTATCCCATACCAAAACAAATTTTCTTTACTTACTTTCTTTGTCAAAAACCTCTTTAAAAACATAGCTATGGAAATCCTTATCAATTGTGAGATACTTATCCCTAATATTAAGGCTGCGGTTCTTAAAAAAATTTCATCATCACCGTAAAGACAAAGCTGATGCCTGTGTTTTTCATTGACAGATATCAATTTTAAATCTTTATTAATATTTTGCATTTTTTTAGTCCATCGTAAATTTTTCTTATTTGCCAATTGAAAAACACAATACCGAACAATCCATGAATATGATTTATTATGAATTTTTGCCGCTATTTTAATGTTCTCCCAAACAGATAAATCTATATGCACTTCCCAAATATTTTTAATTTCTATTTTTACCCAGAGTGGTTGTTTTCTACATTTCATAATAATGTAATACCCCCAAAAGCAAAAAATATACCGCTTTTTATCACTATTTTTTCTAATAAACATAAGGCTTTAATACGACATAATCACTAAATTATTTTCTAAAGCCAATTCAAAAAAAAACGATAATCAAAGCATATGAAATTCTTTATAGAAAGTATTAACAACAAAATTATTTCAAATACTGATTTTAATAAAAAAGATTTTGGTTTTAAAAACCAAGAATTTGATTCTTATAATAATTCTTTTTTTGCGATGCTGCAATCTGATTTATCAAACAATCTACCAATAGAACATAAATATAATAGCTCAATTGAAAACATAAATCAATCTGAATATAAATCTACAGAAAAATATTCAAAACCTGAAGAAAAACCCGTACAAAATAAAAATGAATTTAATGAAAATAAATTAAGCACTAAAAATGAAAATATTGAATCAGAAAAACCAAAAACTAACAATAAACAATTAGGTAATGACGCTTCTGAAAATAATAAAGAAGTAAAGTTGAACCAACAATTAAATGAAACCAAAAATAAAACAGAACCAGATAATCAAAAAATATCTAATGTAAAAAAATCAATAGCGGCTTCAGTAAGTAATAATGTAACCAATGTCGGTAACACAGAAAACACAGATAAATCTAAAAAAGTAAATCAAAAACTAACATTAAAAGAAAGTATTACAGTTAAAGAATCAGAAATCAATGAAAAAATTATAACTAATTCAGAAAAAAAATCTAATAAAAGTATAAAAGAATTATCAGAACATATTACTAAAAATACAGATAAAAAAGTTGAAAATAAACATATCGCGGTTCATAATCAATTTGAATCGACTATTCAAAATAAAAAACAACTCTTAAAAAAGAATATAAAAAATAATATTGAAGAAAATTCTCATATTGTTTCACGTGAAACAATTAATTTAAAAGCACGTCATTTAATAAAAGACTTTGGACTTGAAAAAGAATTGAATTTGCAAAACCATCTTCACAAAAGTCTAAGACCTGAAAAAGATTTAGATCAGCTTAAAAATATAAAAAATGAAACTCAAAATAATAGTTTTAACTTTTTTTCAAATTTAAATTCTTCGGCAAAAACTTTTCATGTTCAAAACGATATGTTTTCTCCGGCTCGTTTAAATTTACAACAACAGCTTGATAGTATTTTATCTCAAGCTAAAGTTCAAATAAAAGAAAACGGTAACGCAAATCTTTCTGCTACTCTTTATCCTAAAGAATTGGGCAAGGTAAATGTTAAACTATTTTTAATAGATGGAACTATTCAAGGTCAAATGACAGTTGATAATGAAACCGTGCAAAAAGAAATTATATCAAGATTAGATAAGGCTTTTGAAAATTTAAAACAAGACGGTTTTGAAATAAGTAATTTTCACGTAAATGTTAGATCTGATAATTCAAATGAAGCTCAGAATAATTTTGAATTATTTGATAAAAATAATCAAATAAAAAAGAATAATGCTGAATATAAAACTTCAGAAATAATTACTGAAAAAGAACAAAAAAAAGAGGGAATTTATGCCTGAAATATCTCAAACAAATACCGATTCAAACGCTCATTTAAAATTAGATGAATTTCTTAAAACGCAAAAAAATAACAAAAACGAAGTTATTCGTGATAAAAGAGGCGATATTTTAGATAAAGATAGTTTTCTTAAATTATTAATAACAGAATTAAGTCATCAAGATCCATTACAACCCGTAAATGATAGAGAATTTATATCTCAAATGGCACAGTTTTCTGCGCTTGAACAAATGAATAATGTCGCCAATTCTATGAATTCATTAAAAACATTTCAAGCAAATCTTTTAATAGGGCATCATATTTCTGGGAGAGATTTTGTTTCTAGTAAAATAATTTCGGGAAAAGTAGATAAAATTATCTACGATCAAAAGGGAGAGGTTTTTTTTAGAGTAAACGGTAAGAGCGTCAAAATGGATGATCTTGTCAGCGTAGAGTTATCGCCAGATAATAATAACTTGAAACCTCAAAATGTTTCACGTGAAACATTAAATGATGAAAGCATGATTAGCAATGAAAACTCAAGTAATAAAAATTATGCTATTAAAAATTACAATGAAAATCAAAAAAATATAAAAACAGGAGAATAACAACTATGATGAGATCATTATATTCGGGCGTTTCTGGATTAAAAAATCATCAAATAAGAATGGACGTTATAGGAAATAATATTTCTAACGTAAATACTTATGGCTTTAAATCTGAAAGAGTAAGTTTTCAAGACATGCTTTCTCAGACAATTTCTGGGGCATCTGAACCTAAAGAAAACGTGGGCGGTACAAATCCCAAACAGGTTGGTTTAGGAATGACAATAGCGGCTATTGATAAATTAATGCACCAGGGTTCCATTCAAACAACGGGGAAAAATACAGACGTAGCTATTCAAGGTGAAGGATTTTTCGTTCTTGGTAAAGGCGATAAACGTCTTTATACACGTGCCGGTAACTTTGATCTTGATAAAGCCGGGTTTTTAGTGAATCCCGCAAATGGATTAAAAGTACAGGGCTGGAACGCTCAAATTGATAACACGGGTAACAAATTCATTAACTCTGCTTCAGAGATAGGCGATATACAAATTCCTCTATATGCCAAAGAACCGGCTAGAGCAACAACATTTGTTAATTTTCGCAGTAATCTTAAATCTTCAGTAGAACCTGTACCACAAAACGCATCTGATGATGAAAGATATAAGCTAATTACAGATCCTGATTCATCAAAACGAAGAGGTCATGTAACTAGCATAGGCGTTTATGACGATCAGGGTAATCAGCATCTATTAAAAGTTTTTATGTGGAAGAGTAATGAAAACAAATGGACAGCTTCAGTTTCAATGACTGACGCCGAGCAGTTAACGGTAGATGTTTTAGGTCCTGAAGGCCAAAATACAACCATGCCGGGAAACAAACGACTTGAATTTGGATTTTCTCCTGACGGTAAAATAACTTCTTTAAGTGATTCTACTGATGTATTAAACAGAGGCAATCTAAACGCTAATATTAGTTTTCGTCTACCGGGTGTACCTGAACCCAAAAATGTTCAATTAAGACTTGGCGATGCGGGAACTGTTAACGGTGTAACTCAGTTTTCATCTGAGTATACCACTAAGGCAATAGAGCAAGATGGTTATTCAATGGGGTATATGGAATCATTTACCATTGATGATTCAGGAACCATTACCGGTGTATTTACAAACGGCGTTAATCAACCATTGGCCAAATTATCTATGGCTAATTTTGCTAACCCTGAAGGTTTGGTAAAAGCCGGTGAAAATAATTTTATAGTTTCAAATAACTCTGGTGATGCATTAATAGGCGAATCAAAAGTAGGCGGATTCGGTACTATATCAGCCGGATTTCTTGAAATGAGTAACGTTGATCTTGCTGAACAGTTTACTGATATGATTGTTACACAAAGAGGTTTTCAGGCAAATTCTAAAAGTATAACAACTTCAGATCAAATGCTACAAGAACTGTTAACACTAAAAAGATAATAGATTAACAATAAGTTTTTAATCTATTTTTGTTAAATAAAAAAACCGTAGATTAATTCTGCGGTTTTTTTATATATTTAATCCTTGACCCTTTAAATTTAATATAATTTTTTGTATTAAAATGCGTCATGACTTTTTAAATCTTATATCGATAGACCAGGCAGCATCTTCGGGAAAATTTAGTATTAATGATAAAGTAGGATACATGCTTTATCAAAAAATACAATTCTTTTGTACAAAAGCTAACGCGAAATATGGCAATTTACTTTCTTATAACCAGCTTCAAACAGAAATGCCAGACGTTCCCATAAATAAAATACATCAATCATTAAAAATGCTTACTGAAAATAAACTGGCATTACAATTGTTTTTTTATCATTTTAATGATTCTATCAATCAATTAATATTTTCACCGGTGTTTGTTACAAAACCAAAACAAACTACTATTAATGTTTTTGATTTATATGAAGCGTTATCTGTAGAATCTGCTGTTTCCATTTCTAAATACCTTGAAAAAAGGGAAAGTTCTTTTCTTTCAGATTTTTCTTTAGATCTTCAAAAAGATATTAGCAGCGATTTTAATGTCAACTATTCTTCTATTGTATCAAGCCTTCAAAATATAGATACTCAAAAATTTGAAGTTATACCAGATAATAATGTATTAAATTTTCTTTTGAAAGATATAAAAGAAAATCTTATTAAGAATGATAAAGTATTAGACATAGAAGATTTTGGAATATTACCTGTTTATGAAAATGTTGTTTTAAAACAATATGATAAAATTGTTGATTTTTTTAACGATAAAGTCTCTGTGAAATATAAAAATGAAGCATCTTTTTACAGAAGTTTTAAATCTATTTCATTAGAAGAATCTGTTTATAATGAAGATAAATTAAAACCAAGAACTTCTAAATTTAACGTAGATAAAGCAAAAGCCTTAAAGACATGTTTAGAAACAAAATATGGCAGTGAAAAAACTAAATATGCGGGAAAACTAACAATTGAAAGTCTCATAAAATTAGAAAAAATAATTGAAAAAAAACTTCAGGATGAGTGGATAGAAAAAAAAGAAAAATTGTATTTTGAATTAAAAGAAAAAATTCTAGATAAGAACGTAAAATGGTCAGATTTAATTGTAACCATAAATGAAGAAGAAAAATTTGAGATACCTGACGATGTTTGGGATAAACTATTATCTGATGAACAAATATTGAATACAAAATGGAACAAACACAAAAAAACTTTACATGCCTTTCTTAGAAAAGATCCAAAAGTTTTTGAGCTATTGGTTAATAATATGATATATCTCTCATCTGATAAAATGTGGCAGGTTTTGTTAATTAAAAGCTTTTTAGATGAATCTGATGACGAAATGTCTACCTTATTTAGCAATAAATCTTTTACAAAACAATATGGAAAAATTTTAAAAAAAGCATACATAGCTTATATGCCATGGTATTTTAAACTATTTTTTCTATTTCTTTTACCAGGCTTTAAAGATACATCTTTTAATCACGCAAAAACAAAAATCAGGGTTGAGCAAAAAAAATATGAAAAAGAAAATCAAAATTATTATAAAAGAATTATAGAGTCAAAAAACTCAGATCGTGATAGAAAACTTGTACAAATAAGAAAAGATAATTATAAAAATAAAATTACATCTAAATTAGACTCTTACTATTTTTCTAAGAAAATATCATTTCCTGATATTCAAACTATAAAAAAAGAAATAACCGAAATGACAGAAAAAGAATTTGAAAATATATTAAAAGAATTTTATTTTGTTAGCATACCTGTTTCAGGTAATGAAGATATAAAATCTAGAGTGTTATACTATCCCAAAAATCAAGATTTTAGAAGTACCGCACAAAAAACAATTAAAAAAATTGAATCTGCTTTATTAAATAAAAATGATAATGATACTTTCGATGATTTTGATAAAGAAAAAGCTCTTAAAATAAAAATTTACTTAGAAAATGAATTAAAAAGAAGTATTACCAATATTAAAACTGAAGAAGAAGATCCATATAAGAAATTTTCAAAAGAACTTGATAAAAGAGTTTATGAAAAAGAAAAGTGGTAGTTATATAGTATTATATATATCTTTTTTTTGTTATTATATATTATATATATAATAAGGTGAATTGTGGATAAGATAAAAAAGGTAAATAGAATATAGAAATAATAAAATAATTGATATTAGATTTCCACATATAAAATAGATTATTTATCAGTTAAAATATTTTACTTATTTTATTCACATAAAAATGTATATTGTCCACTATATAAAGTATGTTTTCCACAATTGTGAATAATAGTGGAAAACTAATATATTAAATTAGACATGTCATAATAAATGGAAAAACATAATTTTTATCAAAAAACAGTACCAAAATTTTTATTTATTTTAGATATTTTATTAATAATATTATCATATAATATTGTCTATAAATTAAGATTTGGTGAATTCCATGGCGAATATTTACTAACATATGATTTTTCTCTCATAATATTTTTTGAAATATTAGTTATTTATATATTTAATGCATATAAAGTTTATGAATTTGATTTAAACTTAAACCTTCCTAATAGATTTTTTTTATCTCAAATAATATTTATTATATTTTTCTTTTTAATATTATTTATTTTCTTTAGATATGAAACAGGTATATTTGGTAGAATAATATTCTTTTTTGGAATTTCTGCCTATTCTTTAATTGGATATTTAATAAGAATTTTAATTTATAAGCTTGCGTTAAGAAAAGAAAAGAAAATTCCTATTTTATATCTAGCGGGAAATTTTGGCACAGAAAAGTTTTATGAAGAATTAATTAATAATAACACAAATTTAAGAATAAAATATTTATTTCCGTTTGGTAAAAAATATCAGCCAAAAATAGCTATAAAGAAAAGCGATTATATTTTAAGTCAATCTAAAGAAATAAACAATATCATTAAAAAAGAATGGTCAGCTATAATTTTAGGTTCGAAATTAAATTTAGAGAAAGACACACTAGAATTATTGATGGAAAAAAGATTAAAGGGAATTAAAGTATTTAAATTGCATGATTTTTTTGAACTAATATGGCACAAAATTCCTATATTTTCTTTAAAAGAAGGCTGGTTTATTTTTTCTAAAGGTTTCTATTTAATTCATAATTTAATAGAGTTAAGGTTTAAATATTTTTTTGATAAAATTATTGCATTTATATTTTTATTATTATCAATTCCGTTATGCATAATTACCGCCTTATTAATAAAAATAGAAAGTAAAGGTAAAGTTTTCTATAAACAAATAAGAAGCGGATTAAACGAAAAAAAATTTACGTTGTATAAATTTAGATCTATGTATGAAAATGCCGAAAAAGACGGAATCAAATGGGCAAAAAAAAATGATTCAAGAATTACTAAGGTAGGAAAATTATTAAGAAAAGCCAGAATAGATGAAATTCCCCAATTAATAAACGTTCTAAAAGGCGATATGAGTTTTGTTGGGCCGCGGCCAGAAAGACCAGAGTTAAACAAAATTTTAAAAGAAAAAATTCATTTTTATGATATAAGAAATGTAGTAAAACCCGGTATAACCGGATGGGCCCAAATTATGTATCCTTATGGTTCATCTATAGAAGACGCAGAAAAAAAACTTGAATATGATTTATACTATATTAAAAATTATTCAATTTTTTTAGATTTAGAAATAATATTAAAAACGGTTAGAACTGTACTTTTTGGTAAAGGTTTATAAGCTTTTATAAACTTTCAATAAAAGAATCTAATGCCTTATCATCTGAAGATGGATATTTAGATTTAAATTCTACTGTTGATATAAAAGTAAAAAATTTTTCAAGTCTTGAAATTTGAAAAATATTTTGTATTTTTGGCTGCGCCCCAAAAACACAAAATTCTTTATTTTTATTTTTTGATTGATTTAATAATTTTATTAATACACCTAAGCCAGATGAATCTATATATTCAAGTTTTTCTAAGTTTATGCCAATCATTTTTTTATCTGATTCTAAAGCGTTACTAATTATATTTTTTTCAAACTCTTCTGTTTCATTAATATCAAGTTTACCCACCGGTATTACTTCAATAGCGTTATTTCTTATTTTATATTTTATATCCATAAAACAAAGGTATTAAGATAAATTATAACGTCAATAAAAGAAAATCAATTTATAAATTTTAAGTGTATTTTTATAAGTCTTGTGTGAATTTTTTTTAATATAAAAGAAAATTATTAAGATATTATATGGTCCTAAATTGTAATTGACTTAAATAAAATATATTTCTTTATGACAGAAGATGAAAAGTATTGGACAGGTTGTTTTAAACAGGTGGAACAATTTTATCAATAGCGGACAATCAGTAGACCAAATAAATGGCACACTATTATATCAAATAAAACTTTTAAACTCTTTGAGTATAGTTGGAATTATAAGTTTATTATTATTTGGTATCGTTAATTTATTATCAAGTAATAATAAAATAGGTGTTACTGAAATTATGGCTTCTTTTATTGGTATAATAAATTTACTTTTCTATAGAAAATCACTCAATTATAAATTTGCCGTAAATACATTATTAATTGGCATGATAGTAATGCTCAACATATTGCTTATAACAGGCGGTATTAACGGCACAGGAATATATTGGTATTGTACCTTCCCTCCATTAGCATATTTTTTTTGGGGTAAAAATAAAGGTATTTTTTGGGTATTATTGCTTTTCACTGTTGGTATGTTAATTTATATCTTAAGTTATTTTAATGTACTGCCAAAGGTTTATTATACCATTATAGAAATTCGACAGATGGTTTTTAGTATATTGGCCTTATCTTTTATGATTGGGTTTTATGAAAAGGTTTTAAAAGATAAGGAATATATAATAGAAAAACAAGAAAAAGATGGAATAATAAAAAATATTTATGACAAACAATTAGAACACGCAGGCAAAATTCAAAAAAATTATATCCCAAAAGAGTCAATAACAAATGATAAATTAGATGTAAGCGGATATTATAAACCTGCAATTGAAATAGGTGGTGATTATTTTGATTTTTTCAATTTATCTGAAAATAAAACCGGTTTTATTATAGCCGATGTATCAAGTAAGGGAGTACCTGCGGCACTTGTAATGGTAAAATTTCGAACCATTATTAAAATGTTACTAAGATCAAATATAATTAAACCAGCAAAATTGTTTTCAGAGTTAAATCTTTTATTATATAAAGAAAACATTGATGAAATGTTTATAACCTCACTTTTAGTAATATATGATAAAGAAGAACAATCAATTACAATATTAAATGCAGGGCACCAGCCTTTAATATATTATTCGAAACAAAAAAATAAAATTTATAGTATTAAAGCAAAATCTCCTCCTCTTGGTATTTTTACCGATGTAAAATATAATGTTTATAAAATTAATATAAAAGAAAACGATATATTAGTTATGTATACAGATGGTATAACAGAAATGTTTAATCAGGCTGGAATTATTTATGGCAAACAAAGGTTATTAAAACAAATAAGTAAAACAGTTTCTTTATCTTCTAAAAATATTATAGACGGTATAGTAACTGATGTATTTAATTTTAATATTAAAAATAATAAACAAGATGATGATATTGCTTTGGTAACAATAAAGATAAAATAAAATACAGTTTACGTGACATATATATTGCCTAAAATTATTTTTATTTATATATATATATTTATGTTATCTTTGTACGATAGAATAGGCGGTATGTCTGTTATTGAAAAGGTGCAAAAAATATTTTATGATAAAGTATATAATCATAATTGGCTGGGTTTATATTTTAAACATATTGATCAAAAACATATAGAAAGCCAGCAGGCAAAATTCATGAGTGGATTAATGGGGGGTCCAAAAATTTATATGGGAAGTGTTCCCAAAGAGGCTCACAGAATTATTTTGGCAACCAATGAATTATTTGATGTAAGAAAAGGGCTATTAATAGAATCTCTTAAAGAAGCAAATATTGGACAAAGCGAAATTGATGAATGGATAAAAAAAGATGAAGCATTTCGTTCCGTTATAGTAAAAAAATCTATCTCAGATTGTAAAAAAGTATATGATGATGAAGAAATTATATATTATGAAAAGCCTTGAAAATTCAAATAATAAGTGACAGCCTGTCACAAATTTAAATTTAGACTCATGGAAATGTTAAGTAGCATATTAACTGTAATTTTTATTATAAATTCGGTACTAGTTATTTTAATTATATTGATACAATCTAATAGATCTGCTGGTATGGGTATATTTGGCGGGGGCAGCCAGTCGGCATTTGGTTCGAGTTCTGCGGATGTATTAACAAAGATTACGGGAATAATGGTTACCTTATTTATAGTTTTGGGCTTTTCTTTAGCTTTTATTAAAAGTAAATCTGGCGGCGCAGAAGAATTAAGAAAAGAACTTGAAAGAGAAAGACAAGAAACATCAGCTCAAAAAGAAAATGAAGCCGCAGAAACACAAGAACAACCAGCATTAAGCGGTCCTCCTGTTGAAGAAACAAATCAGGTAGAAAATCAAAAAGAAGATTCTTCATCTAATTAATTAATTATTTTTTACAAAAATTAATTAAAAAAAACGACGATAATATTAATTATAGTATTTTAAATACAAAATAAAATAAATAAAAACATTTGAAATTACTCAAAATATGCTTTCTCAAAAGAAAATATTTTCAATGTTTTATTAATTAAATAAAATGACTCTTAAAGAAAATAAATTCTCTAATATTGAAAGTTCATTAAATCTGGGACCTTCATTATCTGATAGTATGTTTGCGGCTTTTTCTGATTTTATTTATAAACATACTGGTATTGTAATGAGAGATAATAAAAAAACATTATTATCAAATCGTTTAAGAAAAAGATTAAAAATATTAAAATTTAATTCATACGAACAATATTGGACCCTTTTGCAAGATACAGTGAAAAATAAAGATGAAATGTATCATTTTTTAGACGTGGTATCTACTAATGAAACATATTTTCAAAGAGGCACCAGTCACTACGAAATTACAAAAAGACATTTATTACCATCATTTATAAAAGATCATAAACAACATGTTAATATTTGGTCAGCCGGTTCATCAACAGGCGAAGAGCCATATGATATAGCTATTTTTATGAATGAATTTATTGAAAAAAATCCGTTTGTGCAATTTAGTATTTTGGCCACAGATCTTTCGCAAGAAGTATTAGAAGTAGCAAAAAAAGGCGAATACGCAGATAGAAAAATATCAAAATTAAGTATAGAGCAAAGAAATAAATACTTTGATAAAATAAACCCAGAAAATTCAAGTTTGTCATTTGCAAGAGAAGTATTAAGAGTAAAACCGGTATTAAAAAAAAATTTGAGATTTCATCATCATAATTTAATAAAAGATCCGTATCATACAGGTATGGATATTATTTTTTGCAGAAATGTAATGATATATTTTGACAGAGAAACACAAAAAAATATTGTAAATAAATTTGCCCGCGCATTAAATAATAACGGATATTTATTTATAGGCCATTCTGAAACATTACAGCTTGTAGAAGTAAATGTAAATCCGGTTAGGTTTCCTGAGGGTACCGTATACCAAAAAAAGAATGAGTAAAAAAAAGCTGAGAAAGATGAATGTTAAAGCATGACCTAGAAAGAAAAGTTATAAATGTTGCCATTTCAGATTTAAGATTTTCAAGAAAAGGTGAACTCTTAAAAACAACTTTAGGCTCTTGTGTTTCTGTTGTTTTATACGCGAATCCAAAAAAATCGGATAGTATGGTATGCAGCATGTCACACTATTTACTGCCTACGCCCTCTCACGTAAATGATAAAGAAAGGCTGCCCTTTAGGTTTGGTGATGTTATTATAGAATATCAAATAAATAAAATGCTTAAAAGCGGTTTAAAAGTTGAAGACCTTTACGCCAAATTAGCAGGCGGGGCCACTATGTTTCCTTTAAAGAAAAAGGAACAGATATATGATATTGGCAACGCAAATGTAGAAATTGCAAAAAAAATATTAAAAACACACAGAATAACAATTACGGGTGAAAATACGGGTTATACTCAGGGCAGATCTATATTATTTGATCCTGAAACAAAAAAATTAAGAGTTCATATATTTGGCGATAATACAGAAGAAGTTATTTAATAATAAACTTTTGTATTTCTTTAAAATTTATTTTTTTATCGTAATACGCCCGGCCCAAAATGGCTGCATAAAGTTTTTTATTCTCAGAAAGTTTTTCAAAATCATATACTGAAGAAACCCCGCCAGAAGCAATTAAATTTATGTTTGAAAAATTTGTTAATATTTCATTATATAAATCAAAATCGGGACCAGAAAGCATACCATCTTTTTGAATTTGGGTTACTAAAAAATTTGTAATTTTTTCATTTATCATTTGTTTTATAAAAGGAATAATTTTTGTGTTTGTGTCTTCAATCCATCCTGATATTTTAACGTTTCTATCCCATACATCTACGGTAAGTAATATATTTTTTACGTATTTTTCTGTAATTTTAATAAACTCGGTTTTATTTTTAAAAGGCAAAGAGCCAATCATTATAAAGTCTTCCTTTATATTTAATCCGGCTTTAAAAAGATTTTCTACATCAGAAAAGCTTCTTATACCGCCGCCTGCTTCAATTATGCATCCCGTTTCTTTTTTTATTTGACCAAAAAGTTTCGCGTGAATAACTTTGCCTTCTTTAGCGCCCGAGAGATCTACAAGATGAAGTCTTTTAAAGCCGGCTTCAGCAAAAGAAACAGCCGTTTTTACAGGATTATCGCTATAAACAGTTTTTTGTTTATAATCTCCCTGAGAAAGCCTTACGACTTTACCGTCTAAGATATCTATGGCGGGTATTATTATCATTTTAATTTTTTACTATATTAATAAAGTTATCGAGTATTTTTAGTCCCCATTTTTGCGATTTTTCGGGATGAAACTGTGTAGCAAATAAATTATCTTTTTCAATTACAGAGGTAAATTCACCGCCGTATTCAGTCAATCCCACAGAATTTTCATGGGTACCGTTTAATCTGTAACTGTGAACATAATAAAAAAAAGAATCAGAAGGAATATTATTTGTTAATTTAGATTCTTTATTCCAGCGGGTTTTTGTCCATCCAATATGCGGCACTAAAAGATTTTTATTTTCAAAACGGGTAATTTTACCGGGTAAAAACGAAAAGCCGGTAGTATTGCCAAACTCTTCTGATTCAGAAAATAAAATTTGAAACCCAATGCAAATACCTAATATGGGTTTACCTGTTTTATAAAAATTAACAACGGCGTCAAAAAATCCGCGTGATTTTAATTCTTCTATTGCTTTACCAAAAGCTCCGTCGCCGGGTAAAATAACCGCGTCGGCAGAAGAAATTTTTTCAGGATCTTGAATTACTTCAACAGGCTGGCCCTGGTGTTCAAATGCTTTTTGAAGAGAGCGAATATTGCCCATGCCAAAATCAAGTTCAACTATTTTAGGGTTTGACAAACTCATTGGTTTTTACGAACTCATAAACTGCCTTTAGTAGAAGGAATTTCATTTTTTCGTTTTTCGTCAAATGAAACAGCCTGTCTTAAAGCAAAACCAAGAGCTTTGAAAATAGATTCGTGTATATGGTGGCGGTTTTCGCCGCTCATAACAAAAACATGCAAATTCATACCGGCATGTATAGATAATTTATGTAAAAATTCAAGCGTAAGTTCAGAATCATAAATTCCAAATTTACCCATTTTAGTAAGTGAGGGTCCGTTATACTTAAAATAGGGACGTCCCGATAAATCTATGGCCACAGTGGTTAAAACTTCGTCCATGGGCAAAGTTTGGCTGCCATAGCGGTAAATTCCTTTCTTATCGCCTATTGCTTCTTTTATAGCGTCGCCAAGAACAATGCCCACATCTTCAACACTATGGTGGCAGTCTATGCTAAAATCTCCATTTAAATCAAGATTTATATCCATTAGGCTGTATTTAGAAAGATGATCAAGCATATGTTCAAAAAAAGGTATAGGATTATTACCCGATAAAGTGCCGTTACCATCTATATTTAAAGACAGCTTAATTTCGGTTTCTTTAGTTTTTCTTTCTATTTTAGCCGTTCTTGCCATAGTTCATAAATATTGTTTTTTGACATGACGTCAATATAATTGATATATCGGCATTTTTGTAGTTATTAAATAAAAGATAAATGTTAATTATGTTTATTAATGAGCTATCTATATGAAAAGAATATAATAATTTATTTAAATTTTACAAAAATCACCCGTTTGGGTGATTGACAAATAAAATACATTATAAAATATAACATAAATATTAATTTTTATTAAAAATAAATTATGAAAACAAATTGACATTTTAATACAAAAAACAAGATAGTAAAGAGAATATATATTTTTTGGGAGAATTTAATGAAACGAAGACTTTTTTTTGTTTATAAACTATTAATTATATTTTTATTTTCAACTCTTTTTATTTATGCCGAAGAACCATCCGCTAAAGAAGAAAAAATGGTAAACAGGCGTGTTCTTATACTTGATTTCGTAAACGCGCAAAAAAACGCGAATTTTACCTATCTTGAAGTAAGTATTCCCGACGCATTTTTAGAGCCTCTTGATAAAACAAAATCTTTTGAACTTCTTAAAAGAAACGTATGGCAAAAAATGGTAAAAGCAAAGCAATTCGATCAACAAGACGCTTATGATGAAGATGTTGCCCTTGAGGCCGCTAAAAAAGCCGAAGCTGATGTTGTGGTTATTGGCAGCTTTGTAGTCATGGGGCCAGAAATGCAGATGCTTTCAAAAGCCATTGAAGTATCAAGTGAGAGAGTTATGGTAAGCAGGCAAAAGAAAACCGCCATTGATAGTAATATGTTTACGGCCATATCTGAACTTGCCAATGAAATGAGCGACGAGATGAAAGAGGCCCTGCCCCCCTTACAACAGAAGGTACTGGTGCAAGAAAGGGTAAAATACATTGATACCGGCAAAATAACATACGGCGGTATGATATGGCGAAACGCGCTTATTCCGGGATGGGGTCACAATTATGCCATGCAAAAACGCGGATGGATTTATCTTGGCCTTTGGGCGGCATCGGCGGGGCCCTTGGTTATTTTTCATACGATTATACCAATAAAAAAGAAGCTTATGAGAGCGAAAAAATAGTGGCAGAAGCGGTAAAAAAATATGACGCTTATAACAGCGCCTCAAAAATGAGGGGATTTTCATCTATAGCTTTAATGGGAGTTTATGCCGCCGCCATAACTGACATTATCATTTTTGGCAAAGGGTACAGCAATTTTAATTCGGGGTATTTTAAGCCATTTATAAATATAAGTTTTAATAAGAGAGAAAGGGTATATCAATTTTTAATGTTGAATGTTAAATTTTGAATGAGTAAGTCTGAAAATATAATTGAGCAGAAGAGTTTTAATTTCGCGCTGGAGATAATAGAATTGTATAAAAAATTATTAGAAAATAAAGAATATGTTATTTCAAAACAGCTGTTAAAAAGCGGTACAAGCATAGGGGCAAATGTGAAAGAAGCGCAGGCTGCACAAAGCAAGAAAGATTTTTTGTCTAAAATGTCAATTGCCTCAAAAGAAGCAAGAGAAGTTGAATACTGGTTATTACTTCTCGAAAAATCGAAATTAGTAAATCTGAATTATAAGAAAAATTTGGCAAATGCTAAAGAAATAATAAAAATAATCACAGCAATTGTGAAAACAACGTCTATGAAAATAAAAATATAACCATAAATGGAGAAACAAATTAAACATTAAACATTCAAAATTTAACATTGTTAAACGGAGGCAAAAAATGAAAACAATAAATGATTTTAAAACAAAAATAATAACACTAGCAGCGCTTGCGCTTATCGCGCACTGTTCTATATCAGAGGCGCCGCATACGAGTATGTATGATCCCGAAAGTCCTGATTTTTTATCGGATGCCGAAGCGGTAGAAATGGATAAAAACGCGCTGGATGAAACCGATTTTACTTACAGCGGTGAAGATACGATTTCGTCTGTAACCGATGATTTTCTTTTACCTACTCAGGGCGAACACGGAACAACCATAACATGGGTAAGCGATAATGAAGCGGTTTCTATACTGGGCGGCAACGCGAATGTCACACAACCCGCATACGGCGCCGGTAACGCCACAGTCACTTTAACGGCAATAATTTCAAAGGGCGCTGAATCTGAAACTTTAAATATAATAGTAACTGTCATAGAATCACCCGCAGGTACGGGCACTTCTTTTTGCGGCAACGGTATTACAGAGGCAGGCGAAGGCTGTGACGATGGTAACACTGTTGTTGAAGATTGTACTTACGGTCAAACTACAACTTCATTAACCTGTGGCACAAATTGCCAGTACACAATTTGTAACTTAACTTATTGCGGTGATGGCTTTATTGACGCCGCAAACGGTGAAAACTGCGACGGTGACGGCGCGGGCACAGGCGGTGAAACGGCATCATGTGACATAGATTGTACAACAGTCTCTTGCGGCGACGGCCATGCTAATTCAGCCGCTGGCGAAGACTGTGATACCAGCGGAACAGACAGCGCTTCGTGTAACGCGGGTACATGCCTTTTTCATTCATGCGGCGACGGGTATCCCAATTTGGCGGCTGGCGAAGAGTGCGACGACGGCAATTCTCTTGATACGGATGCCTGCCTGAATTCATGTGTAACCGCGACTTGCGGCGATGGATATATTTGGACAGGTAATGAAGCCTGTGACGATGGCGATCTTGATAATACCGATATTTGTTTAACCACATGCGAGCTTGCCTCATGCGGCGACGGCTATACGCGTGTCGGTATAGAACAATGCGATGACGCCAATGCAGATCAAACTGACGCTTGTTTGAATACATGTATATCAGCTTCATGTGGTGATGGGTTTACCCGTGCCGGTGTTGAAGACTGCGATGACGCAAATAATGACCAAACTGATGCTTGCTTAAATAACTGCGCAGCAGCTTCATGCGGCGATGGATATATTTGGGCCGGTAATGAAGCCTGCGATGACGGCGATCTTGATAATACTGATATTTGTTTAACCACATGCGAGCTTGCCTCATGCGGTGACGGTTATACGCGTGTCGGTATAGAGCAGTGTGATGACGGTAATACCTTAGATACAGACGCTTGTTTAAATGCCTGCGTAACCGCAACCTGCGGCGATGGCTTTACACAAGCTAGTGTAGAAGACTGCGATACAAGCGGTGTAGATACAGCCGAATGTAATGCCGGTACATGCTTCTTTTCTTCATGCGGCGATGGTTATCCGAATTCTGCAGATGGTGAAGAGTGCGATACTCTTGGTGTTCAAACCGACAGTTGTAAGGCCGACTGTACTATTCTTACCGATTTAGAAGCCATAAACTATGATTATACAAACCTTACTTTTGCCGATTTCACATTTACCGGCGGTGATAACGAATCAAATATAACACAAGATTTTACTGTACCTATTGCTGGCGATAGTGCTACAACTATAAGTTGGTCAAGCAATGACGGCAGTATTGCGTTTACAGGCGGCAGTGCCGCTGTAACTCAGCCAACGGTAAGCGGTAATATAACCGTAACGCTTACGGCAACAATAACAAAAGGCGTAGAAACTACAACAAAACCATTTACCGTTACAGTGCCTGATACAACACCGCCTGTCAGTGTAAGTTCTCTTTCAGGCTCCGTTGGTGATGGCACAATAACATTAAACTGGTCAGACCCGTTTGATGCAGATTTTAACCATGTAGAAATTACATGGCTGCCTAGCGGCGCAACTATTCAAACTGTTTCACCGGGCATAGAAACATATATTGCTTCAAGCTTAACTCATGGAACAAGTTATACTTTTACAGTTAATAGTGTAGATAATACAGGTAATACTTCAGGTACTACTTTAACAGAAACCGCATTTACCGATGCGGGTTCTGTTGCTGATGATAAGGCAGCTCTTGAAATAACTTACGCTTCAACAGATTCTGCGCTTGCCGTGTATCAAAATTTAGGTCTTGCGACTTTGGGGCCAAGCGGCACAATAATAACCTGGGCGGCAACATATACTTCAGGCGGTGCCGATGCTTCGGCAGTGGTTGCGGCAGATGGCACTATTGCAAGGCCAACTTTAACCGGCGATAAGAATATTACATTAACGGCAACCATTACCAAAAATGCGGCATCAGATACAAAAACTTTTAATATTACAATTAAACAAATCATGCCGCCTTTAAAAACCTACCAGACCCAATGCTGGGACGAATTGGGTACATTAATTGCCTGCGCGGGCACCGGCCAGGATGGTGAATACCAAAGGGGCAGAACTGTAAGTTTCACCGGCCCAACCCCACACGGCACATACACATCAGATTATACCACAACAGACAATGCAACAGGCCTTGTATGGAAGTCTTGTTCAGAGGGTAAATCTGGCGCCGATTGTTTAACCGGTACGGCAACAACACATATATGGGCTACAGCCTATACCACAACCTGCAGCGCTTTAAATAGTGCCAATGGCGGCGCCGGTTACGCGGGTATTACCACATGGCGCCTGCCTACATTTGACGAGCTAAAAACATTAATTAATTACAGCGTTATAAACCCATCAAGTTTCGCGGCGGCTTTTCCCGCGACAGTTGCCGCGGCTTTTCCCGCGACAGTTGCCTATTACTGGTCGTCGTCTACGTATGTTGGTAATACTTCTTACGTGTGGTACGTCTACTTCTACAATGGTAACGTGCACTACGACGTTAAGACTTATAGCAACTATGTGCGTTGCGTGTCTACGGGATCGCTTGATAATTCGCCTGTCTTAGAAGACAACGTCGACGGTAGGGTAACGGATTATACTACAAATCTTGTTTGGCAAAAATGTTCCATGGGACAAGTAAACGATGCAAGTTGTTCAGGTTCAGCGACAGCAGCCACATGGATTAACGCCATAAATTATTGCGAGG
>Ga0224501_10000774_pt1 | contig 24717 bp, 12 predicted proteins | sample SF_Oct11_sed_USG_4_FD_169105 | JGI IMG/M metagenome (GOLD analysis project Ga0224501, IMG submission 169105) | Sediment microbial communities from San Francisco Bay, California, United States - SF_Oct11_sed_USGS_8_1 | ecosystem: Environmental > Aquatic > Marine > Sediment | place: USA... | reverse complement strand
CAGTCAGCACTCCCGGAGCTAGACCCTCTGGTATCGCTCCCCCACAGCTTCTGGTGCTCTCGCAGACTTATATAGCAGTACAGTGGAGCCAGCCGCAATTCCCAAACGGACCCAACATAAGATATACACTCACTCGTATGAAACTAGATCAACCACTCCAGGGTAGGTAACATTTGAACAGAAGATTACCTAAAGAAAATGTTATCTTGTCTCGGTAGAGTAACTAGGTAATACTTGGAACTCGGAGGCCAGTGCCGATAGCAAGTTTTGAGACTTGACTTTTTTTCTAAGATGATGGTGAGGACGATTCTGAATTTACAGAACTCTGTTATTTAATATCTCGCAAAGAATTTAGTAGTGATTGAGATGGTTACATATACATATACTCAATACTCGGGCGGTCAGGCAGTCGATCAGTCGATCACTCTGGTAATCAGAAGATCCCTTGAACTGCTAGCACTAGATACAGGGTGTGTCCAGTGACTGAACTAGGTCGTAGCCTCACGTGTGCCCCAGAACTCAGCCAGTAACTCAGGCCACCAATACTCGATTGACCGCAGAATTAAGTTCTTATTTACAGAGACCCCTAGTGGTCTGAACACATGGGTGGGGCTGTATACGGGTGACCTGACATACTACGAGGATCGCTCTCTCACCGTGTTCACAACCTATGCCTACCGACTCACCGTGTATAATGACTTCGGGTTTATGAACAGTGAAGCCTCTGAAAGCGCGACTACTCATGGGGGTCAGCCGCAGATTCCAGCCTCATTACTAGTCTTCACTGTCAGTCACACTTCACTCTATGCCAACTGGACTGTACCAGGTAAGTTTCCTAGATTCATATAACCATCTCTACTACGGACGCTAAGTATTGTGGTGTAACATTTTAGGTGATCTATTCAGATCTATGATGTGTGTAGCCATACGCTCTAATGGAGTACAGAAGTATGAAACCTCGGAATTATATATCAGCATGTTGTGGCCGATCTCACTTTTCTTTGGGCTTCCCACTAGTAACAAAGCTGGTTTTTTTCCCAACTCGGACCAGTCGATCTCTATTCTCACATTTGATCTAAATGGTATAGTGGTCTGGCTGAGTGGCTAGAGCGATGGGGTCAATATCTAGAGATCCTGGGACCTAAATCTGGTCATGCTGGATTCTCACTATCAGCATGAGGTCCTAACATAGTTCTTAGCTACCACTCTATTATAAGCCTCAAGCCTGTGGGGCTAATTAAGTAAAGTCACCAGAGAGAAAACTGATTTTCGTAGATTTGACTGGTAGACGTGGCACTGTCTCTTCGTTCATGCTTCGGATTATCGGACCCGGACTGAACTCAAGGGTCGATTTACCGTCATCTTCCCAGTCCCACCCTATACAAGAACTTACCCCAAATACAGCGTACACACTGCAACTCACCTACTCCGTGATAGGAGGTCTGAATATCACCGGGACTCCAGTCACTGCCACCACACTTGATGGAGGTAAGAAACAATCTTTCAAACTATCACAGCTCCGGGATATTGGCTTGGTGTCTGCCTTCATTTTGTGTGTGCAATAAACAACTTCCAGTTTTATGCTGTGTGTACATATTTATTCTCATGAAGTGAGTAGTTGTTCAATGTGTAAAAGTATGGCTGAGGTTGACTAACCCGAACCAGGAGTCTGAGAAAGGCAGCAGGAAACCCTCTTGGTACTTTTTCATGATACCATGACAATGAAATGTCATGAAATTCTGCCTTTGGCAGTAATCGTATAATCACCACATTAATTCGCCATATGAACGGAGTCTACAGATCTGGTTTAATTCCATAAGAAATATGTAACTTCTGTTGCCTTCACTGGTAATACTAGCCTTCTCAGTAGATCAGTCTGCTGTGTACAATTCTTACCCATGACCGTTGCCTTTATGATATGGTTTATTTCTTACAGCTCCTCAGGGGATAAATCCACCACAGCTGTTTGTTGTAAGTGAATCAGCTATTCGGGTTTCCTGGATTTCACCAACGCAGCCGAATGGCAGAGTCATAGAGTACAGACTGTATCTAAATGATCAGCGGATTGAAGCTGTCAGTACTGACCAGCCAGGCTCTCATGTTGTTAATGGTCTGGTTCCCTACACTGTGTATCGGTTTAAGGTATGTGTACTTATATTCTCAGCCAGAACGCGATACTGCAGACCTTTCTTTCCAAATTCTCAATTGGAAGTTAGATTTTAGATTGCTTTAGCCACTGTAAAAGCCCAATACCCTCAAGACTAGATTTGAATCCACACTCCTTCTGATACCACCACCTCCCTTCTCCTTTTGTTTCGGAATTTCAAAATACGCACCTGATTACCTGATGAGTCAATCTGTCGGCTGGTTAGCCAGTTGATCACTTACTTAGCCAGTGGACCAGTCAGGGTTAACCAATGAAGGGAGTTTCGTTGTTCTTTTGTGTGAGACACCACTGCTTACAGAGACTCAATACAGCTCGCAATGGCTCCTGATCTCAATAAACATAGTTTCTGTTACTCAGAAGATGGACAAATCAAAAGTTTTTATCTGTTTTTTTTTGTAGCTGGTTGTCTGCACCATTTACCTATGCGTTGGCAGTGAGACGGTACAGGGTACAACCGCTGAGGCTCAGCCACAGGGATTGCCTGCTCCCACTCTGAGGGTTGTCTCCTCACGATCTGTGCATATATCATGGGAGACACCTGAACATCCAAATGGCATTATACTGGATTATAGTTTATATCGAAGAAGCAAACAGGCCTGCGCTGATGTGTAAGTGAGATCCCATCAGGACCCCTGATCTCATCCGGTGAAGACAGCTTATCAATGTTTTCATCGTGTTGACCTGGAACATTTGGCTCTGGGGCATGAGCTGTAGAAGCTAGGAATTGATGAATAATGGAGAAGTGAACTTTGAGCATCACATAATCAACCCAAATCCTCAATAATTAAATTCATATTTCTTACACTAAGAATATGACCGAAGTTTCCTTGAATGTTTATGTTTGTTGTTTGTCGTGAGTAGAAAAAAGACACAAAGATTTTGAGTTGCGTCTATTGATATTACTTAATGTTTCAGTAACAGAGTTCCGTCCAACAGGTAACAAATCACCTCACCACCGAATGCAGTTTAATTTTACTTTATGATAAACATCACATGATTCACAGGATATCCCATCACTATTAGCTTTAAATAGACACATAATTTCTGCTATTTCGAACAGCACCAGACTTCATCTATGGCAGGTTTCAAACGGCTGAACTGTCTGCCATAGTCAGCCTAGCACAGACCTCGCATCCTGGCTAAAAGTTTGGTCATTTGAAACTCGCAATATGCTGTATTCCAGCAGTTTGAGTGACTCATTCTAGTTTTTTTGTTATGGACAGCTTGCCAGCCGAAGATTTGAGAAGTACATGCGCATATATGGAGTGTAGTCAGCTGCAGGCTATCTGTGGCAGCACGTGCTACACCGGTAACAAGGTGTGCTGTGACGGTGAGATTTATAATACACTGCCGGACTACGCGTGCTGTGGCAGCCTCTATCTACCAGGCAAGATGACCGATGATGATGTCTGCTGTGGAGGCACCTTCCACATGGCACAGGAGAATCATCAGTGCTGTGGAGACAGGTAGGTTATGGAGCCTGGATGATTAGAACTCATAACAAAGGAATTCTCACTGATTAAAATCACAGAAGCTAAGCGGTTTGACTTTTGAGAATGCGCTTATCCAAAACATTTTTACAAAATTTAAAGGTTGGATGATGAGGCAATTTTTTTTGGCTGATCAGAATCAGCATGTCTCCAAACCTACCTGAGTCAAATTACAGTGCAATAGGCACAGCAAAAGCGATCTTAAAATCCGTGCTAAAGATGGCAAAATTGGCAGCATCTGAAAAACGTTTTTAAAAAGGCGGAGCCTGATCGGCCATTTATATGACATATAATATCGCAAGTTTGATGACTAGTCAATGGCCAGGCACTCAAAGGTGATCATTTTCTATCTGGCTTTACAGAGAGTGTCTCAATAGTTCGGACACCTCATAACCACTGACACATTCCTAAGGTTGTACACAAGCGCTGAGAATGGTTTGATTGCGAGGTAGACTAAGAGTTAGGACTAACCTGAACTCAATGAATTCATAGGTATTTGTTTTGTTTTTGGGCCCATTTCGCGCTGATACCTCGATCCCAGTAGTCAGAAGTGTGACAAAGTTGTAGGAGTTGGGCTTTGGCTACCCATCGGGCAGGCGCGCATATGTAATAACGTGGACCCGCTGTGATGTCTTTTGCGACAATTTACGTCACGCGGGAAATTTCAACTGAACGAAAGTTCATTTGAGAATTCACGATTAAACGATTTAACCGCATTTTTTCTACATCGCCTGCTCAGTATGAACTTTTATTCGACTCAGGTAGGTTTTGAGATACACTGATTCTGAAAACTTTGCCTCGTCATCCAACCTTTAATGTTCAAACATTGAGATATCCTTCATTGACAAATTATACTAAATTTTACACTTTCTAGGTGTTATGTCGGCAGCTAGTCTTTGAGTAACTTTTAGAACCTCCTCTGATCTGTCGATTGTCAAAAAGTATCTGCTATCTGAATCCAACCTATATCATTTGAGCTCAGCGATCGCGTCACTGACATGGCTCACTTTGGTTGATTGTCATGAGATTTTTTAATAAATTCAGATATGTCCGAGTGCTGCCGGGAGAAATTTGCTGTCCTGATGTGGACAGAGTTAGCGTGGGATTCGGTGACTCATGCTGCAGCACCATCCCCTACTCGTCCAAGGGGCAGCAGTTCTGCTGTAATGGTGAGTTACATTCTCATGTGCTGTTTGCAGTAAATTGAGGTTGTAGACATACATGTGATATTAGTTATAGTTCAGATTATTTTCATTTGCATGTTTTTATGGTTTTTACGCTTTTCACCATTTACTTTAAAAAGTTTGTAACGGGCTAACGAGTCCTGGTGACCTCAGAGCCTGGTGACCCTGGTGACCTCAGAGCCTGGTGACCCTGGTGACCTCAGAGCGGGCCCTTTGAGTAAATACTTGTTTGCTAACTGGCATGTGCTGCTGACTGTCTACTCCTTTATCTTACCAGGAGCATTGCATGATGGATTCTCTGAGCAGTGTTGTAATGGGGATATCATCTCCACTAACATGACATGCTGCGGTGATGCTTTGAAAGGTACAGCCTACCTCACTGATAGTGAGAAGATCTGCTGTGGCCAGAACTATGTACCAGCGCCTCGTACTGCCTGCTGTACATCCCGCGGCGTCAGCAAGGTAAATCTCATGCTTCACTTGCTAAAAATTGGTGCTTTCCAGCATGCTCAGCAACCTACCTCTCAATATCTTCAGACACAGGCAGCTGATGAGCCCACATGATTGTTTCTTTTTCTGTTCGAAAGGAAACTTATTTAGGTTTTTCCTGGCATTTCTGATCACATTTACCTAACTGAAAAGTTATTTTTCCACTATAATAATTAAACTGAGTTCAGGATAATGATTCTGTGACTCCCATGGCCCCTCAAAATTTGAAAAAAGGCTCTAACTGATACCCCAATTAAACGTCAGGTTTTCTTGTTGAGAATCTTTGCTTGAAAACTCAATCTTTACGGTGTTTTTACTTTTCAGGCTCACCTCTATCAAGATGGCACCACTCTACTTTTGTCTAATGAGAAATGTTGTGGCCTGAATCGCATCAGTAACACCCTATCCTGCTGTAATGGTCAGGGCTATAACCCAGCCACCCAAGTCTGCGCTGACTTCGGGGAGTTCGGCAGCGTATGTGGCACTGGTGTTACATGTCCTATAGGTAAGCCTTACTTAAGTCACGTCTCCCCAATGTCATCTTACCACTAAAACCAATTTGAACAATTTCAGAGGGGCTCCTTGTAACTTATTCACTCCAAATTCCACTCGTTGCAATCCAAACGTAACTACATGCTTCTAATCTGGTTAACTGTGCGCACTGCGCTAGCTGGAGTAGTCAGAGGGTTTAGTGGATAGCGCTCTGGGCTCAGAATGAGACTGACACTAAATAAATGCGGCCACTCATAGAGTTGTCTCTTGAAAAGGACAGGAGTAAGTTCCTCACTGTAATCCTAGCTCTTGCTACTACAACAGTCCCCAGGCTTAAGAGGTTTGCTAAACAAGTGCCCCACTAGTGAAAAATTAAATCTAAACAACCCGATTCACCCCTGCAGGTTCTCGCGTTGGCTGTAATCGATGTAACTTTACGTCATCATCAGTGTGTTACGCTGTAACCAGGGAGCCACTAGTTACCATCACTACTCCATCTCCTGTGAATCCTGAAGCTGAGTGCTGGACACAACCTTTACTCATCCATGCCTCTCTACAGATTTCATATACAGGTACACACTAGGCTTCTGCAAGCAAGGTTGATCTCTGGTCGGCGCCTGCTGCAAAGCCGATGCACCGGTGATGTATTTTGCCAGCTTAACACAGGGATCCAAGTTTGCTGCATGCCCTTGTTTGAATGCATATTGAGGCCAGTTTTCAATGTGTGAAGACAGCATTTGGACTTCAAACAGGTCAGTAGTCTTTACACAAGACCATGTGAGCTGACTCTAGGCATTGTAGCCAAGCGTCAATCAGCTGACCACAGACGGAGCTGGTGTGCCTGAAGGGATGTAGAGGTCAGACTGAAAGTTTCGTGACTGGAACTATAGAGTATTTGAAGCAGGTTCTTTTAGCTAGACGGAATTGAACAATTTGATCACCAATTTTGCAGATAGAGGTTTGAGCCCATGGACAATATATGAATATTCCCTGAGTGTAACAAACGCAGCAGGGACGCAATCATCAGACTATCTACCAATCAGGACATCCGAAGATCTCCCAGAGGAATTAGCTCCACCCACTGCTAGCATTTTAGCCAATCAGCTGCATGTAATCTACCTAACATGGTTACCACCGACTCGCCCTAACGGAGTTATCACTCAGTACTCACTGTGGAGATCAACTGGAGGAGACCCAGTGGAGATTTACAGAGGTGAGTTAGTGGGATGCAACAACTGTATTGGTTGAATGGTTGATTGGTGGTTCCACCTGATTGGTTAACTGACTCATGTCTCCCGCTGATTGGTTAACTGATGCATGTCTCCTGATGATTGGTTAACCCACTCATACCCTCTATCGATTGGGTTGCTGACTGATTACTGCTGATTAGTCGCCTGATTTCCTATTGATACTTAGCTTGTGTTTTTAGGCCTTGACCTGTCATATGAGGATGTCAACAATGTTCAGCCTTTCCGTATCTACACATATACACTAAATGCCTGTACCATCATCGGTTGCACTGCTTCTGCTGAGGTAAGTCTCATTACAAAGTAAATGCATCATTCATTCTCACAGTTTACATTTGACTTTGGACCAGGTGAACCGGGTTTGATACCAAGTTTGTGCCTCCCCCTTGTGCCTTCATTAAATACACGAGACTCAACCATAGAGTACCAACTCCATCAGTGAACCATGGACCATCACGAAACCAAGCCATTGGCTTAGTGATGTCATCTGGTTAAAACAAGATCTTATCTTCACCACTGTTGTTTTGTAGGTGAGCGCCGTGACTCGTCAGGCTCCTCCGGAAGGTGTCCTCCCTCCAGTCGTCACATTCTTTAACTCGACATATATTTTGCTGTCATGGGAACCGCCTCAACTACCAAACGGCATTATACAGACCTATATCATATACTCAACAGAGCTCAATCTCCGCATATTGCTTGATGGGTGGTCAGAGCGAATATTACGGCTCACTGGTGAGGGTCTCAATTCTTTAAACATTTTTTCGTGCTACATGGAAACTTTGTCATCATATTCTATGAATATAGCAAGCCTTGTTCTGGAGCGGTGAAGTATGTGCTAGGAGTTCACACCCACAGTGGGAGCATGGCATGACTAGGTCTAGGACCAAGGATCTGTTGATCTCTCAAGCCATTCAGCTATCCGTCAGAACTGTGGATCATCAGTGCCTCTTAGTGTGACAATTTGGTGACTTATCTTTATCTTGTTCAAAAAGTCTCAGTATTATCATCTTTGGCATTGGGCTAGTCTGATAACATATACTATCATTTTGAAGGTCTGGTTCCGAATGCTCAATATGACTTTCTGCTGAGTGCCTGTACAAACGCAGCATGTACTAACAGCTCGGTACTGAGAACTTCCACGGCTGAAGCATTAGCAGAGGGCATCCTCGCTCCACGAACCGTGGTTCTCTCTCCTAACATTGTCATCGTGCACTGGACACAGCCACTGACGCCAAATGGTGTTATCTCGGAGTATAGATTGAGCCGTAGAGGCGGTGGTGCATGGAGCGTCATCTATACAGGCCTGGAACTGCAGTACAATGACTCATCTCTGCAGCCCAGCACTCAATACCAGTACAAAATCCAGGTACAGTGACTGGCTGAATTATTGTTTTTCCTCTGATATCCTGCCAAATATCTGTTCATTGACCTTCCCATACCCTTGCGTTAAAAAGTCTTTGGTCACAAATGATGCTCAAGCTTTTCCATGTTTCTCTCCGTGGTAGGACTGTTCATCACGCAGTGTATCTCTAGTATAATTTACTTCTGAAGGAAGCAAATGTTCTCCCATCCGACACAACATTGGTTAATCTGAGGGATGAGCAGTGTGTCGCCTTTGCAGGTTATAAATGGCGCAGGCTCAGTGGAGAGTGGTGTCCACACTATAACCACTCCTACACGTGTACCAGGTGGTCTCACAGCTCCTACTCTCGTCAGTGCTGTGAATTCATCCAGTATTTATGTCGAGTGGGATGCTCCGGTTAACCCAGGAGGCGAAATAGATCAGTACCAGGTAAGAAACTTCCCTGTGGAATAAAAAAGTTGTGCAAACCTGGTTGCTTCAAAAGATAAAGGTTGTCCCTTAGCCAATGGGGGTGTGGGGAAGTGGCTGTTATAGAGCTAGCTTGTACCGGCAGCGGTGTACCGGCAGCGGTGTAACTGGGGTGGGTGCCAACTCCTCCTCATGGCCTTCACCTCCTCATGCAGCTCTGAAGAGAGCTGGTTACCCATTTCCTACTGGGTTGGCAGAATGAGCTCATCTGGTTACCCAAGGCTGCTTCTTGTAGAGTGTTTGGAGATAATCCACAAAGTAGTGCAACGCTGTTCCAAGGCGGGTGGATAGGTTTGTCTCCCCCGGCTATGCGATGTCACCATTCCTAAATTTATTCCTATCCAAGAGGAGTGTCACAAAAAGGCCCCTAATGGAAATTATGGTTCAGAAAGTCTTCACAATCTCTATTGTATGTGATATAGGTACGTTCTGGCTGTCGTGTGAAAACTCTGAATCTAATTCCCAGGTGGTGATCAATGCTGGACTGCCGGATGAGCTGTATGCTACACTTGGCGTGGCTAGTCGATCTCATACTATGACAGGTCTGTCTCCTTATACCCTATATGATGTGCGCATCAGAGCTTGCCTTCGTGGCATCATTAACAGCTGCTCAACAGGTAACTACCATCTCACCGGGCAGCCATTTATGCCAGTCCCTTAAAGTCCCATGAAACATGCACCTAGTGGTGCAAGTTTTCATTCACAATTATCTGCATTTTTCCAGGCAACAGCTTGCACCTAATTTCCCATATATGATATAAAGAGGCTTGTCAGTCCGAACGCAATGTAACTTTATCAAATTTACAGAGAAAGAAAGAAGTTGTATTACTGCATTGCTTCCACAAGCACTAAAGCCTGTTATCTCAAAGTTTTTTGTCTTACAGGGCCAGCTGCGTATGTTCGTACCCATGAAGCACTGGCGAGCTCACTGGCACCACCCGTTCTCCAGCCACTTGCACCAGATGTTGTGATGGTGCGTTGGTCAGCACCTGCAGCACCTAATGGCATCATCATAGGTTACTCTCTCTATCGGCGGGTGGCTGGTAGTAGTACTAATCCATATATAATACATATGGGAGACAATGGGACTATCTCATTCACTAACGCCGGACCAGGTTAGTATGACTATATTCTTTATGAGAAAAAAGAAGGAAAAAGAAGAATTAATATTAACAGTCAGCTGGAAAGGGAACCCATTAAGTTGAACCAGGAGTCTCAATGCATCTAGCTAAGACCTAATTTGTTCAGCGATTTGTTTATGTAGTGTACTGCAGGGCAGCTCTCATTCGCGATGTGGTTTTCCAGACTTGCTGCCATACACAGAGTATGAATACCAGCTTCGAGTAAGGAATGGCGCTGGAGAGTCTGTTAGTGACTGGGCCACCACTCGGACGCTGGAAGCTCCACCTACTCAGCTCGCCCCGCCCACTGTGACCTCACGCGGAGCATTCAGTGTCAAGGTCGATTGGGAGCTACCCAACAGGCCGAACGGAGTCATTAATGGTGAGTGAAATTTGTGAGAGTTCATTTCTTCAAAATGTGACTATCCCGCAGATCGAAAGCCTGGTGGCAGAAGAACATAGGTAGCCGGCCTGACAACTCCTATAGTGGTTAGATTAAACACGGAATAAACTCATCCAATTTGACAATTTCCAATCATAAAGGTTGGTGAGACTGAAACACTGAAAGTGAAGATGAACTTGGTCAAACCATGCGCAACTCCATAGTTTTTAGGTATGGTAAAATATGTCTATACGGCTGAGTGGTTAGAGGGCTTGCCACTGGGTTAGAAGGTCCCTGGTTCAAGACAGCTTGTGCTATATAATTTTTTAAAGTGTATCAAAGGTCGCATCGGGTTCACTTTAGACAGTTGTTAAAAATACGACAGAGGGCGAGTCTAACTCTTTGTACTCTCCGGCGAAAGGTTGTTGCCTCAGCAAACTAATGATGTATTTCTACCATTTACGGGCAGGCATTCATGATGCTCAATGTCTAGGGAGATAAGACTCCTGTGGTCACTTGTTAGCCAGTTAGGTAATGGTTATCATAGTTTTTACAAGGGTACATTGTCAGACCATGTTTTTCAGTTCACTTACACTTTAAAACTCTCTCCGTTCACTCAGCAACAAATGTGTACTCGACTCCCTTCAGAGCATGGGAAGGTTGAGGCACTAAGAAAGTGGAGTCGTACCCCGCCTCAGTCACATCGTTGCTGGTTCAAGTTAGCTCAGCAGCTCTAACAGCCAGTTTCTCACACAGCCATCGGCTAAGGAACAACCTTGACCTTCATGTGAGGAGAACCGACTTGACTCATCAATTCTATTACAGGATACAGAGTGGAATATCAGCAGATAAGTGCTGACCCGACTTACCAGCTGCCAATCAAATCACTGAGAGTCAGCGACAGCACTCTCAGTGTCACCTTCAGTGGACTGATGCCTTACTCAGAATACCAGGTAAGGTACAAACTGAATTATTTATTGATCCAGATGAGCGATCACCAGTGGGAGGGCCAGTAAGTCCTGGTTTAGGTATACTTGTTTGGTTACCGTGACTGTAGACTAAATCTCTTTTAGATTCGTGTGGTGGCTCTAAATTCCGCTGGATCTGCTACGAGTGACTGGGTCCCGCAGCAAACTGCTGAGAGCTCTCCGGACGGTGTGAGACCTATCCAATCTTTCGCCAGGGAGACCGGCAGGAGCATGCTACTCCAGTGGCAAACACCTGGTGAGGAACTCTCATGCAAAATCCTTGTTTGACTGTCAATTATTGAAAATGGTTGCCTTAATTGTCTCAAACAATATGTAACCACTATTCTCCTAGTCTTAGGTAGAGATGCACTGACTGTCTTCTCGTGTCTTCTCGTTAAATGACATTATTATTGTTTGATTTGATTTAAAAATTTTACTTTATGTGAATAACTTAAATGAGATGATAGGTATTACATTCTCATTTAGGTCCATGAAGATCAAAGATTCTGTTCAGTCAAACAAAAGCTAGTGCCAGAAACAGAATCCAATAGACAGACCAGGTCAAAATTGCCCATCACATGTATCACAGTCTCAATTTTCTCTTTAGCGTTGCATTTCGTCATTGCAGAAAACCCTAATGGGCGGATAATTCACTATATCATCTATGAGTCATTCTCAGAGTTCCCTCTCTATATGGGACTCAGCCAGGAGTTTGTGTACCTGAGACTCCAACCATACACCAACTACTCTCTACAGTTACACGTCTGTACAGCTGTGGGCTGCGCTAGTGCCCCCTGGCAGACAGTCACTACTGCTGAGATCGCCCCTGACAACCAGCCACCACCAGTACTGATATCATCCAATGCCACCTCGGTGACTTTACAGTATGTATCACTCGTGGTACTGCATGGGTTTATGTTGCCACTATTGCCAATCATTGATGAGTTATCACTGCGTCTGTCAATCTGTGAAGTTACAACACTGCCATCATTGTATGCCTGCTATGTATCTATAACTAGGGATCCATGTCCCTCATTCTGAATTATGTTGGCATTTAGTCCTCCAACGCAAACATGCTGTCTCTCTCCCCTGTATGTTTTATATGTACTGAGTGGGGTTAGTTTATAGTAGTTATGGCGGACCCATCACATGCGGATTGAATTGATGGTTTTCTCAATGCTCTCATTTCCTTCCACATACGTCACATAATGAAGCGGCTGTGGCTGAGTAATTAGAGCATTAGCCACTGGCGCTTAGGGTCCCAGATTCAAGGCAAGTTGTATGCAGGACTTTTAAAAAAGCTCATTCTGTTCATTCAACAGGGAGTGTGTACCGGGCTCTCTTCATAGCCGGGGAACGTAATGAGGAACAGGGAGTGTGTACCGGGCTCTCTTCATAGCCGGGGAACGTAATGAGGAACAGGAATGGCACCCCACCTAAATTACACAGTTACCGATACAAGTCGGCTCTCTTACAACCAATTCCTCTATTGGCTGTAACCTTCACATCATATAAAGTCCCCCGTTTTACTTGCAGGCTAGAGCCCCCTCTGGATCCCAATGGAGTCATCAATCTGGTGGAGTTGCTTCGTTATTCCCTCGGACGAATATCGAAGAGAACGGAAGCACCCGTCATTGTGTTTACACAATCACAAGCTGGCTCCTATCAGTATACTGATACTGAGCTCGTTCCTTATACCAGGTAACCTTATCCCTTTCTTTCTACTCGGGCGTATGGCTGTCTTTTTTAATGGACCTCCTAGGCCTGAGGCTTGTTTTAGCGGTAGCAGCTAGGGATTATATGAGAAGCTCAATTCAAAGTGAGCTCTCGGTATTGATTAAGCCTTGAGCCAAGTATCTTTGGATCTTGAGCAAAGAGCTCTATAGCCATTGAACTTTCCCACTATTTCTTTGGACAGGGCACTGTTTTGCGCATTGATACATGCATGGATCAGCAATCTGTCTGTGTCACCTGCCTGACCGGGCAGACAGTCACATAGATATAATGCAGGAACTCTATGAGGTTCTCTATGGATTTGTGAGGAGTGGACAGTTTTGCTTCAATTTTGGTTGATGTACCGACACTTTAGTAAAGCTTTGCCAATAGCTTGATGGCACTGTTTTAACCTCTATGATCACAGACTCCATTTCCCCATTTGTAGTTATCAGTATAAGGTGCGCAGCAGTAACTCTCGAGGCAGTGTGGAGAGTGAGTGGATTATCGTGGAGACAGATCAGGCTCCGCCTTCAGGACTTCTCCCTCCCGTTCTCAGTTATTACGGTAAGTTTGCAAAGTGTGTTGGCTCGGGGACTTTGGTCTCGGTAACGTTTCTGCATTTTGCTCAACTAATGTGGAGTTGTTCACCGCTGACAGACAGAAACGACTACTCAGGCTAAGAGTGAAGCGACTTCTTTCTCAGTTTTGATATCACAAATGAACCAGTGGCTGTTTTCTTTGCCACCAGCGATTGGCCATTGATGTTACCCATCTCAGGGGCTTCGTGTGTTCTAAGGGACGCTGGGTTGCTTATAATTGAGGTATGTTTGTGATTCCAATGTGATACTGTTTCATTTTAGAGGACCCGGTAAATGGTAAGACTGTCATTATTTTGCTGTGACCCCGCTATTGTTCTGCATGGTGACTCTGGGTTCTTTCTGTACTATTTGTTCTGCATGCATGATCACACCACCTGAGAAGTTTCCAGAGAGCCATTCTATGTGTATGCGCTTGCGATCTCGGTTATCTCCCTTGGTTTATTATGACTCTGGCCACATGGAATGCTTAAGCACAGGGCCTTCAAATGTGCACTAGAACAAAAAGACAGTATTTCTCTCCATTTGGCAGAATTGTTAAACATATCTATACATTTCTCCTGGTTCTAAAATTTTCCAGACTGCTCAGATCCTTAGTGAATAAAAGGCATCAAATCCAATCAGCTTTATAGTGTGAATATGTAGTCACGTGGACCGGGCTATGTATTTAACCACTGCTCTAAGATCGCAAAAACATACACATAAACAAACACATCTTGTCACAATTGATTTTAGGGAAGTTGAGCCCCTGGTAAAGCTAGCTGGATGGTGTGTATGTTATAGGTTCCATGTTCAGTAGGATTGCTATAACTTGGTCGCCTCCTCTTCTCTCCCATGGCATCATCACTAGCTACCAGCTAAAGAGAAATGATTCCACATCTCTCAGCTTTGATCCCCAGCAACCACTGGTAAGTGAGCACGTTATTGCTGAGGTCGTGGGTAGCACGGTATAGTGGGACGACCCAATAGGTGGAGGAGCACTGTGGGATAGTGGAATGGCCCAATGGGAGAAGCACTGTGAACCAGTGGGATGGCTCAATGGCTGGAGCATTATGGGATAGTGGGAGAGCTCAATGACAGCAGCATTGTGAGATGGCGGGATAGCTCAATGGGTGGAACACTATGGGGTAGTGGGCTGGCCCAATGAAATAGTGAGATGACTCAATGGCTGGAGCATTGAGATAGTGGGATGGCCGCGGCTTGCTGCTACGATGTGCATCCTATGAGATCTCATGTTGCCCAAATTTAAAACAAATTTGATTAAAATCCTGATTTTACTGAGTTCCCAATGTGAGCAGGGCTCTTTGCATTATTTTTGCCATCTACAGCTCCCGGACTAGTCACAGACTAGGATACCCATTGAATAGGATGGCTTAGTATTCGCATAGAACAGTAATAAGAAATTTCTGGTGCTATTCTTGACCAACCATTAACAGTCTCAGCGCCGTGTTTACCTACAATGAATGTTGTACGTTTAGTAATAATGAAATTGATACTATGACTGATGTAAGCGGGATTGACTAGTTGCAGCTAGGTTAGTTGGCACCATTAGAGGAAGTCAAGTGAGTCTGATTCTGGCTGTTTCCTGTCCTCTCCGCAGTACTTACATCTTCATTGTAGGAGTATATTGACTTTGGTCTGCGAGCCTACACTTACTATTCATATGTGCTAACGGCCTGTACGTCAGGCGGCTGCTCCAGCAGCACACCCGAGGTGATCAGGACTAAGGAATCAGCTCCCCTTTTGGTCAGTCGACCGGTAGTTGAACCAATCAGCTCCACTGGTAGGTCAACCTCAAACCTCTGCTAATTTGACCTCAATTAGAAACTTTGAGGAATTAAAAAATGTATTTTGACTCAATTTAGGGGTATGCTAGATGGTTAATGCCATAGCGTAATATGCAAGCAGTTCAGAGTCTCTATCCATAGGTATGCTAGCTCGGCTGCCATGGGTCAGCGGCTTGATGCAAAACTGACATATACAGAATCATGGGGTTGAATCACAGAAAGGTCGATGGCAGTGGCAGGAAGGATGTCAAAGCTTATGCCTGCTTCAAACGGCCAAATCTGAATGTGCACCTTTCAGCACTGTGTGCTGAACTTCAAAGGCGCTGTGTCCAGCAGATGAAGCTCGCGTTTTAAGGGAGCTGAAGTGGAATTGCTATATCAAACAGCAAGGAAGGACAACTCCGCATAAAACCACACAAAATCCCATATTTTATATGGAGCTGTCCTCTTCTTTTGCAAATTGCTAGCGATTCCATTTAAACACCATTTCTAGCATGAGCTAGGCCCAATAGCACGGCATCAGTACTGTGCTATTAGGCCTAGCTCGCGCTCGCCGTGCCGAGATCAAAGGCGGTGTTCTAGCTCGAACCAGAACGTGCTGAATTGTGTAGCTTCAGATTCGATCGTTTGAAGCTAGCATAAGTATCTCTTTTAGCCAGTAAGAACACCTCACAGGGAAAATTGTTATAAGTTGTAAACTGAGAGAGAATAAAGCTTGTCTGCTGCATACGCTTATTGTTCTGTTATTTTTCCCAGCTTTCTCTATATCGTGGAATCCACCCCAGATCACTAATGGGATTCTCCTGCAGTATGACCTTCGTCTGGATAGTCAGCTGGTTTACTCTGGACTGGATAGAAATGTCACCATTCCTCAGCTGGCTCCATACACTCAGTATAGAATACTGCTATCAGCTTGCACTGGTAAGGAATTCACTCCTCTATCCTCTCATAGATTCTGTTTCACCAAACGCTTTCAGACAGGCTGTTTAAGCCCTCGCGCATCGGATTAGCCGAGTAAAACTAAGCTCGAAGATAATTTTAAGTTTAAATGGACTATGTGTAAACCAAATGATGCAAGCGGGAAAATTTGCGTTTGTCACTCAATAAAATTCGATAGGCCGAGTGATTCATTCGTTTTCATTCGATTTGCACCAAGTCATCTTATCTATGCAATCAAACGCGAGCTGAAATCTCTGATTTGAATGCTTGGTCAGCCGATGTATTCGCCGGGTCCTGATTTGGTGGCTGGGCAATGAACGTTCCCGTGTCCAAAAATCGCTGTCTATAAGAGGGAAGGTTATTGAACGACCGATCAGAAACAACGAAGATCTCCACATGAACGACGCCCCAGACTGGTTGATTTCCTGGTCAGCTCTACTAGCGTCGTTTAGTCGGCCTGAGTATCAATGATGCAAGTTTTTATTGTACTATTTGGGTGCTTGGTCTGTCATATTTAATGGACCTCCTAAGCCTGAGGTTTGTTTGAGCTGGGAATGATGTGACAAGCTCATGCTCACAATGGGTGCTCAGAATGATTAGAACACTTGTGCTAAATGGGTTAGCCATTGAACTATCCCACTATCCCTGGCCATAAGGTTTCATTTGATCATCCTATCACCTTCTGATGTATGTTTTTATGATTTTGTATCTCTCTGTAGCGGCTGGGTGTACACCGAGTTCCTCAGTGCTGGCTCGTACTCTCTCAGACTCTCCCTCAGGACTGGCTGCTCCTCTACTCAGAGTCATCAGCTCCGTCTCTATAGAGATTAGCTGGTCTCAGCCTACTGATCCAAATGGGGTCATCACCAGCTATGAACTTTACAGAAATGGAGAGCTTCTTTACAGTGGTGAGTATATCATATCATATCATTTATTATTATTATTATTATTATTATTATTAGTCAAATTTTCAAATAAATATAGACCATGAAAGTTCAAGGAGACAGAATTGAAAAGACATTCACACCTGAGCCCCAACATAATCTCCCTGTGAACTAGGGAGCGAACTTCACGGCCCAAAACAGGAAATAACCATGCAATTGCTATAAACAGTATAAAAGCATTGTCAATAATAGATAACAATGCTACAGTTCACTCATGATTTTGCTTGGCTAGTTTAGACAAGCTATAATTGATACCTGAATGTTTCAGATATTGGATTTTCTTTTAATGATCAACGGTTGGAGCCAAACACCCAGTACAGCTATCGAGTTCGAGCTATAAACATAATCGGTCATGTTACATCACCTGTTTCTTCGGCGAAAACTTACCCAAGTTCTCCTCTTGGGCTCGCTCCTCCACTCCTTGAGGTAAGATCCCCGCGGATGCTCTGAATAAATTGTATGAATGGTTTTTCGATTAAATCATGTGCTTTTCCATTCCCGGGGCGATCAATGTAATGTTACTGTTTACCTTTTTGTGGGTTTGGCAAAGTTTTTTTGTCATATTCATATACTCTTTGTGTCGGCCAACCTCCTTTCATATCTAGGCTTGTGATTTACACTGAGGTAGGTAAGAGATCATCTTTTCTTAATGCATGGCACCACTAAGCCAGCAGCTCATTTTCGGGAAGGTCTGTGGTTTTCCCGATAAAGCTGGTACTTCAGCAGCCCCATTAGGTTAATGATGGCTACAATGGATGAAAACCCACCTCGTTCTATTGGCCGACCCCCTAAGCCTGAGTTCCATTGGAGTGGTATGAGAACTTTTAGAATTATGTGAAGAGCTCACACTCCCAATGGTGGCCCGCCGCTACTGGACATGGAATCCCAGTTCTCACTATTGCGAGTACAGCGTTTCAAAACCGAGCTGTCTCGCTATTCTTTTAAGTACATGTATTCAGCTTGTTTTACACTGGGGAGTAACTCACTGTTATTTTTCAAGGCACTGACCTCCACAAGTATCAGAGCGGTGTGGTCTACCCCTAGTAAACCAAATGGAATCATTACAAACTACACGCTGTATAATGATTTCAGTCAGGAAGTTCTGTTCTCGGGTCTCCAATTCTCAACAGTCATATCCGGTATGTAATATACATGTGCTACTAACAGTTCTTATACCCCCACTCAAAAGGCGGAGCCGAGTTCTCTTGGGGGGAAAGGTTGTGAGTGTTGTCTTCATTTGCTGTGGCCTCAAAGTTATCTATCATTGTTATGGGGATAGGTATCATGGGATAACTCAGTAGCTAAATCACTCTGGCTGAGTTGTTAGATCCTGGGTTCAAACATTGGTCATCTTAGGCTCTCACTGAGCGTTCAAGATTTTAACACAGTTACAATTTGCTACTACACCAAAAACGCCTCATTCTTAGGAAGCCTGCTAAATAAAATGGACAAGTGTCTGCGCAGAACAAAAACAAATTTAGGGAAAAGCCGCTAGCTTGCTTTGTGTGGAGTAATGACCATCTGTGATAGCCCTACTTTATTTGGTAATTTACAGGGTTGAGTTATTACACTTTATACAGTCTGCGTGTACAGGCATGTACTCTCGCTGGGTGTGCCCTCAGTCAACCCTCCTCAGTCCGCACATTAGAGGCCCCACCAGCCGGGCTAGAGCCCCCCTCACCTATACCTCAGGTAAGGAGCGCCTAACTCTCTACTCGTCATATATACTGGATGGCTTCACTGTACCCAATTACTATCTGACCTTATATAAAGCGCATTTGGAAAAGTGGAAATTTGGTGGTTAAATGTTAGCCTACCGCAAAGCAGACGAATGGCTCATTGATGACCACAAATTCTCACTTTCGCGTTTTATGCTAGTATTTCGCGTTTTCTGCTAGTATTTCGCGTTTTCTGCTAGTATTTCGCGTTTTATGCTAGTATTTCGCGTTTTATGCTAGTATTTCGCGTTTTATGCTAGTATTTCGCGTTTTATGCTAGTATTTCGCGTTTTATGCTAGTATTTCGCGTTTTCTGCTAGTATTTCGCGTTTTATGCTAGTATTTCGCGTTTTATGCTAGTATTTCGCGTTTTATGCTAGTATTTCGCGTTTTATGCTAGTATTTCGCGTTTTATGCTAGTATTTGTCACTAGAATTCAAATAATTTTAGAACCCTTTTTATCTTGAAGCCCAACATTCATAAAAGGTGGACGTTTTAACATTCTCTCGCATGGCAGCGTGTTAAGTTATCATAGCTTGGCATGTTTAACATGTTTTCTCCTTAATTTCTTTAACCAAACTGCTGTAGTCACCAGGAGTCTTCTTCTCCTTATGTATCAATATCGGCAACAATTAAATTACCTGTCCATTTAGTTACCTAAAAAGACCTTGCACAGGAGAGGACAACTTTGAAACGAGTATGGTCACGGGATTTGGGTTACGGTTATGGTTTAGTAATGGTAGTTAGGAGTTGTTTTACACTGTTTGAAGGATGAATAAGCCATCATAAGCCTCATACTAAACAAACTAAATGCCACTTGACAGTTAATTCAGAGGTGTTGATGAACAATAAACAGGTTTGTATGGTAGAGGAGATGATAAGCATTATATGTGATCTACTGGAACTGTACAAATATGCAACAGATGGGACTAAATGGAAGTCGTAACAACCAACGAGAAACGAGCACCTTTCTCATAAGATTTTGATGAGTAGCAACAAAGCAGACGACTAATTGGGTCACTTGCCACTAAAACTCTCGTAATGGTAGTCATTACGGAGTCATTCTCTCATGCGCAAGGTTTCTAATAAAGAGGTTGTCAGTTACTCAAAGAATAAGAGACCGCATTAACTAAGGGAGAATCCTCACTCTCTTTGTTCAGGCATCTGCAAGCGGAACACATATAGGAGTTGCCATCTCCTGGACTCCTCCCCGTCAGCTGAATGGAGTTTTAACAGGATATCAGCTTCACCGCAGATTCGTCGACCAGTCCACTCAGGGTAAGTGAGTACATGTGGCCGTAGGGTGCAGTTATCGTTTACTTATGAAAAGTTCTCAGCGACGTTCTCGAAAGCTAGGCTTGTATGGGACCATTAGTCTATCCAAATCACATGACAAACACCCAACCTTGGATAAGTTTTCATACAGGGCTGTACATTGGCTAAGAGAACTATCAGTCCATAATTGTAGTTGAATACTACGCCGTAGTCGAAGTTCCACTCATTCTATCCGATACACAAGCTGTGCAGTCACTCAATGCACGTTTGTAGATGCCTTCAAATCTTTGTTTTCATTCAGTTTCTCTGGCAATTACCCTCATGATATATGTATATATGCAAAGCCTACATTTTCATGGTTGGCTGTAGATGACTGGTAAAATTAGCTGGCATTTCATGCCACCCTCTCCCTCTACCCTGTTACAGATATAGGCTTCACTAGCCCAGTACTCATCTATAATGGTACTGACCTCACAGCGAGCGATTTCTCTTCTGAGTTACTCCCCGCCTCCAGTTACGAGTATCGTGTGCGAGTGGACAACTCCGCAGGACATGTGATGAGCAGTTGGGCTCGTGTTAGAACGTATGAAGGTCTGCCAGGGGGTATCGCTGCACCAATGATCGGGGTGAGTCCTGTAATGTAGATAACTCGCCCCAGCGGTGGTCTATTAACTGGCACAACAGAGTTGTGTCTACTGATCGTCCTTTGGCCTGATTGGGTTTGAGCATCTTTGCCGGAATTGGGTCCACCCTCACTCGTATAGACCTTACTAGACTACAAATTAGCTTAGTAACTTGGGGTTTGGAGTTGCACAGACTAGTGTACTTTACCGCTGTCACAAATCGAGGCAATATCCGCTTGTGCGCTCTTTTATCTTTGATTCAAATACACGTGTCTGTCTGCTATGAGTAATGTCTCTAGGCTAGGCAACCAACTGCATAGGTTTGCCGACCCGAGATGTTTATTAGACTCGAGTGAGACAGGGGTAACAAGAGCAACAGCTCAGTAAGCAGAGAGTTCTGAAACCAAGCCAAGAGAGCCGTATTTAGTAAAACACGCTATTCATATGTATGCATGAATGATTGCCAAGAGTAGGGGCGGAGTTATCAGATCATAATAACATTAGGTAGTCATCGCGAATCACCACATGACACCACCGTCAATACTGATTGGGGATAAGTATTGAGGGTTTTTGTAGAGTATCACCTCTTCCTCGATAGCAGTATTCCTAACGCCACCTGATCGACCTAATGGTGACATCGTCAGCTTTACTGTCCGAGTGAATGGGACCACTCCGGTAAGTAATAACCTATCATGTCCATTCTGATGAAGATTACTTAGTCCGGCAGGAGTATGCCCTCTACTATTGATTACTGTGTCAGTGATGCCTGGAGCATTTTGTAAACAAAGCTCTGCCTTAAAGGGCGTCTGCACTGAACGGGTCTTGCTTCTGTGGGTACTTCGAGTGTTATATAGCACTGCTGTCAGTGACCATGTTATCCATATAAACTTAAACTCTATTGTGGCCAAATAAATTTGAATCCATGGCTCTCTCAACGTAAAGGGTCCCGATTTACTGGCCTGGTGCACCCATCAGTCAGAGTGCGTCCGCCTGAGCTCATCAGGCTACATGCACTTTTGAAAATCATATCAAGGTCAAATTGTTGTTCTCTGACTTAGAGGTGCCTTTATAAGGTGTCATTTTACTGCATGCTGATATTTGCTGAAGTGTACAATCTACATAGCATTTCTTCCACCGGCTTTCTCCCTGTGCGGGAGTCACCGCTACGAACTCTTGAAGGATAGGAAGGTGGCATTATATTGAGATCCCAGTAAGGGGTATCTCCCTTTTTTCCAGGTGACTACAGGCATTGGTCTGGAGATTGTGATAATAGATCTTCTCCCCTACACTACCTACTCTGTGTTTGTGCGAGCCTGCACCTCCGTTGGCTGCAGCATTGGTCCTGCCACCATCGCCATGACAACAGCTGGTATCCCTAGTGACATGGCATCCCCTACTGTGCATAATGTCACTACCGAGTCTGCTATCCTGGTGTGGGAAGAGCCCGCCAATACCAATGGACCACTTACTGAGTAAGTCATACACGATATCAACATGTAGCAAAAGCTGCAACCGGTGAATTCCAAAATTTCCTATGCCTCATCCAAAAGCTCGGCATTCACGAATCTTTATGCCTTGGACACAATAGGTGCATTCGTGTGGTCGGAACCCGACTGAAACTGGGTACTAGCATGGTAGTTCAGGCAATGGCAAGGTTACCGCAAAGAGATTTGATAACTATGTTGGAATAACGAAACGCGAACGATCATTCAACTTTGAGGAGTTAAAGTTGAGAGAGGACAACTCCAACATAGAAATTTCTCCGGTTTTCTGACTGGTGATCGCAAATGAAGTCTTGCCTGCAAAAGGTTTTCAGTAAGATAGAATGCAAAACAAGTCCGTTTTATTGAGCATCACCCTGATCAGTTACAAGGCTAAAATTTTTCAGTAAAGCTGCATCTCCTGGTATAATATCATTGGTGGTGAATTACAAACTAAATATGGACGTGATTATCCAATGAGACCGCTGTATCTCCCTGCTGCATGTATATTGATTAGCATCTTGTTACATCTGTAGGTATGTCGTATATCAGCGGCTTGTTTGTCCACGGGCCTATCAGCCCTCAGTCACCGAGCCATGCGCCGAAACGGATCAAATCATTCGGGAGGTCACTCCTGATGTCAATACCGCCTCAATGACCACTCTCAGCCCGTATACAGCGTATAGATGGAGAGTGGAGGCTCGTAATGACGCTGGAGAGACGCAAAGCAATGCTTGGAGTTCGACCTTTATCACGCTTAGCTCAGGTAAGTTAAAGGAGTCATGACACGGTCGATGGTAGACACACTTTCGGAGTTGTGTTCCCCATTCTTAGAGAGAGGCAACTTATAACGAATATGGATACTGATAGGGATGCAACTAGCGGCCTCGCCCGTGAAACAGCCCGTCTGCAACCATTTCTGTGTAAATGATAAGGTTTTTCCAAAAAGAATTGTTTGATGATAACCAATAAATTTGTTTGTTAAAACTGTTTGTCCATGACAGCATTGTGTCTCGCGTAGTTTTCAGAATTGATGTATTTTGACAATCTAAACCCGCTGAAATAAATTAGCCGCACTATCATATAAGAGTAGCGGTGGTTTAGTGGGTAGCACGCTCGGCTTTAGGCCTGGTGACCCGGGTCCTTTGTGCTTCTGCCGGATTCGAATTGCCAAAGGAGGCAACCCATTTTTTAACCCAAAACCTAGCCATTAGCTTGGTAATGCCATCCATTTGATAGATCATCTTATCTTTTCGTCATTGTCATCCAAACCAGTGACTTCATAATAACTGATGAAGTCATCTAAAAAAAATTCACCCCCTTTGTTCCAGCTCCTCTTTATGTGGGCGCGCTGAGATCGGAAGTGACTGCAGACACGGTCAGCCTGGACTGGTCTGGTGCCTTTATCCTTAATGGTCGTTTGCTTCATTATGAAGTCTACAGGAGGGATACTGGGGCTAGATACATGAAAATTTATACTGGAATGGAGACTCGACTGCCATATCTGGACAGGCGCTATGAGCAAGGTAAACTCCAGTTCACTACCCTCATGGGCTTGCCATGCGCGTATATGCCATTTTCTGAAGGCATGACTATCGTGATACAATAGAATACCATGGGTTAGCTCAGCGGTAGAGCGATGGCTGCGTGGTCGCAACTGTGAGAACCTGGGTTATCATCATAGTGGCGTTCTGTTGTAAGTATGACCTCCTCATATTATTCGTAGCTTATAAACTAAAAACAAGCCCCTCCGTGAGATAGGGCATTGATATTGACTGCTCGTGGTACTCCATTCTAACTGCTAAACCGCAACTAGTCAAAAGCAAAGTATCTAACCCAACAGTTTTGCCATAGCGGCAAAAACCTCATTCGAGAACAATATCAGTTGCTAGCTTATCATTGAGCATTACAACCCTGAGGTATAATTACAACCTGCGTAGCAAGGACTTCCCTGTAGGTCATTGGTTCCCGCGCAAACCGATCAGTATTATTAGCATAATGCCATACTGAGTGTGATCTTTACATTATATTTCAGTGTCAGAGTTTTACGTGACAGCGCTGACATCAGTTGGATCAGCCACATCTGATGTCATCACAGTTGATCCTCCAGGAACTGGTAAGCATATGCGCCGCTCTTTATTCTTAATTTTAAGTAATAGTCCCACATAGCTTGTACTATATGGATATGTAATAGTCCCACATGGCTTGTACTATATGGATATGTAATAGTCCCACATAGCTTGTACTATATGGATATGTAATAGTCC
>Ga0224501_10000773_pt1 | contig 24717 bp, 19 predicted proteins | sample SF_Oct11_sed_USG_4_FD_169105 | JGI IMG/M metagenome (GOLD analysis project Ga0224501, IMG submission 169105) | Sediment microbial communities from San Francisco Bay, California, United States - SF_Oct11_sed_USGS_8_1 | ecosystem: Environmental > Aquatic > Marine > Sediment | place: USA... | reverse complement strand
ATACTTAAATTTTCTTGTTTCTTGAATATTATCCGGCTTACGATGTTTTTAACCAAATTACTTTTTAACCTAATATTTTCTGTCTCGATAAAAATATGCCAATAATCGATACGAGCCGGTCATAAAAAAAATTGACGCTAAGTTTCAACTATTATTACTACCCGCTAAATAAAACAATTAAAAGATAATGGCTTTGGGTAACAAGTAAAAGTATGTTTTTTTGCGGCACTTCACGCTGTAAAAAAAATAAAAATAAGTAAACCTTGTTTTAAGCGATTATCATAATAAACAGGAGGGCTCTTATGCAGCTTACGGGTATGAAACACGGCAGACGAATTCTAGAAATGGTAGAATTTCCTGTCGCGGCCACATTAGACGAAGAAGCGTCTCACGACGAAATATCAAAATTAATAAAAGATCACGGCGGAAAATGCGTGGTCAAACCGGTCTTTCAGGGAGGGGTCGGTAAAAAAGGAAAGGCGGGGCTTGTAAGAATAGTTTCAAGTGTTTTTGAGGCCGTTGAAGCCAAAAAAGATTTGTTTTTCGCGAAACTTCAATCGCCGGGGGGTACCGTACAGGCTAACGGCGTTACTTTTGAAGGCTTTGTTCCTTCAGAGGCTGAAATTTATGTCAGTATAACATCGTCAACAATTCTTAGACAGCCTGTGATGACAATTATTGTCGAAGGGGGCGTTGATGTAGAAGATGTTCCTGAAGAAAAGAAACGTGTAATATCTTTTAATCCTATAACAGGCATTAAAACATTTCATATAACAAATGCGTTAAACGAATTAAATTGTCCTCCTGAGTATATTAGTCCCCTGGTTCAGCAGCTTCCTAAACTCTGGCAGGCCTATGATTCTTTCGGACTTTTAACTCTTGAATTAAACCCTATCCGCATGCAAAATAGAGGCGGTAGATTTACGCCGGTTGCCTGCGATATTAAAGTGGGCTTTGATCAAGATAACCCAGGCTGGAAGAGACTTCAGTATCCTGAAGAGATTTTCTCGGCCGATATTACCCAGTTTGAGGCTGAGGTGAATATGCTTAGAACTTATCAGGGGCAGTCAGACGTGACCGAGTTAAACACAGAAGGCACTATTCTTCCTTTTATATTCGGCGGCGGCGCGAACAGCGCGGCAACTGAAGTTCTTGGCGATAAGGCGATTATCTCATCTGACTTCGGAGGAAATCCGCCATATGAAAAAATGAAGGCAATCAGCGATATATGCTTTAACCACTGGCTGGCAAAGGCCAATGTTCTTCTTGTGATTGGCGGCAAGGCAAACAATACCGATATTTTTGTAACCTTTAAGGCCATTTTTGATTCTTTAAAAGAAAAGATAAAAATTAATCCTGATATTCAGGTTGTCATAGGACGCGGAGGTCCGAATCTGATTAAGGGCATGGTTTACGCCAGAGACGTTATGGATAACTTAAGGGTACCATATCGTATTTTTGGTTTTGATTCAAGTATGGTAGGGGTATTGCAGTACACCCTTCAACTTGACGACTGGATAATTGAAAATAAAAGTAAAATAAGCCGAAAGGCCGCCTCTTAAGGCAAATTATAACGGAGTTTAAAAATGAAGACAGTAGAAAATAAATCACCGCTTCCTTATTTTGTGGGAGTTAAATCATTAGAAGACCTGGTCAATAAAGATACGCGCGTCTGTATAATGAACATACTTGGCGGCGAAAGCTCTGGCGTTACGCCAATTTCGCACGCTTACAGCGGCGGCAACGTAGTAGCCGGTGTACAGTATGGCAGAACGGGCGGAAAGCTAGAAACGCCCGCGGGAGACATTCCCGTGTACGGCAGCGTTCATGACGTTATTAAAGCCGGTCATAAGTTTGATACGGGGGTTGTTTATCTTCCTCCTGCGGCTGTAAATCATGCGGTATCAGAGCTGTGCTCACAAAACCCTGATTTGAAACAAGTCGTTATCGTAACAGAAAAAATTGCCGTAAGAGACGCAAGATACATCCGCTGGGGATGCCAGCAGGCCGGCGTTGATGTTATCGGCGCAAACTCTCTGGGCGTGGCTAATGCCTGGGATCAGGTAAGAGTAGGCGGCGCATTAGGCGGAGATAAACCGGCAGAAAGCTTAAAAAAAGGAAGCATTGCCATCTACAGCAATTCGGGCAACTTTTGTACCACAATTTCTGAATACATTAAAACAGCCGGTTTCGGAACTTCTACCATTGTAAGTTCTGGTAAAGATATTTATATTCACTTTGCGATGCCCGAATTTTTATTTGCCGCAGAAAACGATCCTAGAACAAAAGCGGTTATTGTTTATATAGAACCGGGCGGTTTTTATGAAAAAATGGCTCTTGACTGGATAAAAGACGGCACCATTAAATTTACCAAGCCTATTGTGGCTGTTGTAACCGGTAAATGGAAAAAGAATTTAACGAGAGCCGTGGGCCACGCCGGAGCGATAGCGGGCGGCAACGACGACGCCGAAGCAAAAGAAAACTGGTTTGACGACTTTTTTGGCGTCGAAGAGTTTGATGTTGATAACCCTAAGGTATCTGAAAGAGGCGTTCGCGTAAAAACCATACAAGATATTCCCGAAGCGGTAGCGGCCGTAATCGCAAAAATCGGGGGAAAGCCAGACTTTGAAAAAGTAGGCGACTTAAGCTTAAAACCGTGGTTCGTAAGCGACCAAGATATTGAATTTTCGCCGAAACTCATGATTAAGTCGGTTGAAGCCATGTCTCCTTATAATGTTGAAATTAAAGAAGCCAACAAGCAGGTGGGCGCGCAGTTTATTCGCGAGAGCATGAGAAACCGTTCAGGCGTTACCTATATGGATTCAAAAAGTCAGGTAACCTATATTCACAATCATTCTCTTCTTCATCTGGTAAAATATCCTTTTGGCGGTACTTCTCTTTTTGCCGTAACCGGCCAGATTCCTCAAGAGTCTGAAACAAAGGTTCTAACGCCGATATTAAATTATTTTACAGCGAAAGGCGCAAAGTATATTGATAAAGCCAAAGAAGCAAGGGCAAACGGAGCCTCGCCAAACGCTTACCTGGGCGCGGCTGTTTTAACCGCGGGAAATAACCTTACTTTGAAACTATTAAATGAGTATGTTTCAAAGCTGATAGATTTATTTTATACCGAGGTCAAAGAGAACCTTCATATAAACGAAGATACTGTTAAAAAACTGTTAAACGAAAAGCTTAGCTTGACAGAAGCCGAGAGTTCAGACGAAGATAATAAAGTCGCCGATTATTTGCAGGCCAATTTGAAGAAAATAGGCGAAGAAACAATCATCACTCGTTTTGCTCAGGAATATATTAAAAATGGCGGCAAAGTAAACGCGGCAATTTTTACGATAGCTTCAATCTTGCTGAGTCTTTCATGGAAGCCCCTTGTGAAAAAACAAATCACCAGAAAAAGCGTTGAAGACCTTGGCGTTTATCTTGCTCTAAACGGCATTATCGTAGGATGCGCCTCGCCGAGTTCTGATAGTAACGACTTTTTCAAAAAACTAACCTCTCTTGAAGATTTAAGCCTTCTTGAAACCGATTATTCGGGGGCCATCTTTAAGATTCTTTTTAACAGAGAGCCTGAAGAAAAAGAATTATTTGCTCTTAACGCCTTGTTGAATTTGACAATCACAAACGGCCCGGGTACGATAAGCGCAAAGGGCGGTAAAGAAACTGTCAGCGCGGGAAATCATATTTCAACCGCCTATGCCGGATTCATGATGAACACGGGATTTATTCACGGCGGTAACGGCTACGAAGCGGTCGACTTTCTAATCAAAGAGTTCGGAGAGTTTGACCCTTATACCGAAAAGCCAGACCAGTGGAAAGACAGCTTATCAAAACTTGCCGATAAAATCGCAAACGAATATGTTGCCTATAAAAAGGTTGAAAAAGCGAAAGGAAATATTGACTATAAGAAAATTCCTTGTACCAATCATCCGGTCTTTAAGGGCAAAGACGTGAATATTGACCCGAGAGAAGATTATGTAAGAGACGAATTCGCCAAGATTTCTCTGGTAAATCCGTTTCTTGAGTTTTATCATTATCTTGTGGTTAAGCTTCACGAAGCGGGCGCGACCAAAAACGTTTTCTGCGTGAATATTGACGCCGTAATTGCGACGGTTTCGCTTGAACTTTTCTGGAAGCAGTTTAAGAATAGCGAAATCAGCGAGCAGGAAATGCAGGATATCGTATTTACCATGTTTATTTTCGCCAGAATGGTGGGCTGTTCGGCTGAAATTGCCGATCACAGAAACCGCGGAACAAACATGGACTGCAGAACTCCCGCGAGTGAAATTACATACGCGATGTAAGTTGTTAAATTTTTGCGGGTTTGTCAGGAAATTGCTCGCCGAGTGATTTGTGCGCCGCATTCGCCTGCGGCTAGCTTCGCTTGCGATATAATTTTTCGCCCGGTTATCGATATAGCCTGTAAAGCAGGCTAATCGAAAACCGGAAGAAAAATCACCCAATGATCGGCGTACAAATTGTATCGAGGCGTCGCCCCATCAATTAACCGTTCAGGTGAATAATCTTAACCGGGCATTCTAAAGCGGCTTTTTCGTTTTCAGAAAGCTCTGTTTCGTCTATACTGCCGACAAACCATCCGTTTTTTTCTTTGCCAAATCTTAACATTGCTTTGCCGTCGGCATCGTTCATAACCCATGTATTCGGCGCGTTTAAAACGCAGGCGCCGCATCCTATGCATTTGATTCTTTGCTGTGATATTGTGTAGATTTTCATTGTTAAGCTCTTGGGGCTGTGTTATAAGTCGGTTATTGAGTGTTTTCTGCCTCATCAGCCTTCGGCGAGCTTTGCTACGATACGAAAAATGCCTTATTTTCGGCATTTTTCACTCGATGAACGGCAGAAAATGTATCGAAATACGACTGATTACACAGCCCCCAGGTCTTCATTCACAACTAAATATAATTTATCTCCCGGTCTTACTTTTGAAGATACCGGCAGGGTTACTATTGTTTTCTTTTGACCTGAGTTTATTAATTCTCTTTCTTCGTTTCTTAATTCGGTTAAGTCTTCCCATAAAACGCCGGTGGTAACGCCGGTTATTAATATACGGCTGTTTATGGGAAGTTCGGCCGCTTCAATGAAAAGCTGGGCGGCTTTTGCCTTTGAAAAATATTTTTGAATCTTGCCCACGAAAATTTTCTTTTGTTTGGCGACAGATCCTTCTGCTTTGCTTAATTCGGCGCTGTTTAAACCGAGATAATATCCGTCAAAAAAACCGCGGTTAAAAACTTTTTGAAGCTCAGTTTTCCAATTGTTTATTTTTTCTGGCGTATAAAAACCGTCTTTAAGAGACTGTATGGCTTCTTTATAGCATCTTATCGTTACGTCTACGTAATCGGGAGAGCGTCCCCTGCCTTCTATTTTCAAGACAGAAATTCCCGCGTCTTTTATTTTATCTAAAAAACCGATAACGCAGATATCTTTTGGCGATAAGATATATTCGTTGTCTATTTCAAGTTTGTCGCCGGTTTCGCTGTCAACAAGCTCGTATGATCTTCTGCAGGGCTGCTTGCAGGCGCCTCTGTTTGCCGAAGAATTGTCGGCGTAAAGACTCATGGAACAGCGTCCTGAAATCGCGATGCACAGAGCGCCGTGGCCGAAGATTTCAATTTTTACTTTCTCGCCAGACGGCCCGATGATATTTTCAGCGGATATTCTTTCGGTAATATTTTTTATCATGTTCAAGTCAAGCTCTCTGGCAAGAACAATTACATCGGCATATTTTGACCAGAATTTAACAGTTTCAAAATTAGATACTGAAAGCTGCGTAGAAATATGAACCGGTATTTTCATCTCATGCGCCTTTAGTATGAGTGCGGTATCGGCCGCGATAACGGCGTCAACGCCCGCTGTTTTCGCTTCTTCAAGCGTTTTATGGGCAAGCTTAATGTCATGATCATACAAAAGAGAATTTATGGTAAGATAAGCTTTTACTTTATGAGTATGACAAAAATCAATGATTTCTTTGATATCGGTCAAATCAAAATTATCAGAAGAGCGGGCGCGCATGTTCAAATGATGCGCCCCAAAATATATTGAGTTACAGCCCGCGTTTACGGCGGCGTGAAGAGATTCAAGAGATCCGGCGGGGGCCAAGAGTTCCATGTTATATTGCCTTTTTCATTATAAGTTTATTAAAATCGATATTTCTTTTTAAGATATAAAGCGTTTTCGTCGTTAGAATCTAAGTCAAGAGCTTTTTTTACTTCTTTTTTGCCTTCTTCGACAAGCCCCTTTTGAAAATAAATAAAAGCGGCCGCCGAATGCTCCATCGCAAGATCAGGAGAAAGTTTCAGGCACGTTAAAATTTCATTTGAAATTTCGTTTTGATACTTGGCGCTGTTTAAAGAAAAAAGCGTAAAAGCCTTCGCCAGACGCGGCTCCTGTAAATTTGTATTCAGTTGAATTTCTCTGTTCATTTTTTGAAGAAGTATATTTTCTGGTTCCTGACGTAATTTATCGGCGTTCAAATATGAAAAATCATTGTACTTTGGTTTAAACATTGTATATTCATTCTTTTCAATTATTTCAGCATATTTAGGAAGTCTTTTAAGATAGATTGTCGATATTTCGTCCCAGTATACAAGCGCCCAATTTTGGTTTTCATGAATATGAATGGGAAAATGAATAGGGCCGCTTTTTAGCTCATATTCAAAGACAGCGATTTCAAAGTTATATGCGGCTTCGGAATCTTTCCACTTGATATCGTCGTGCAGGCTCTTTATATATATATTATTTACAAAATCTGGTTCGTAAAGATGATTTGCTCTGCCGTCAATAAATACTTTATTTTGAGGGTTTTGCCACGCCAGATAACCGCCAAAAGGGTAGCTGTTAAAAATTCTGCCTTGAATATTATTATTTTCTAAAAACCTTACCGCGCCAAGAGGAAACCGCTTCGGGTTTGGGCCCGTTCCCGCTGAGTATGATGCTTGAGTTAATAAAGTTAAAGCAATAATGAATAGAAACAATCCTGAAAACGTAATATAATTGATATTAAATGATAATTGAAATCTTTTGTTTATGATGTTAAATAACTTATCAATAGATCGAACAAATATAGGGGCCGTAATTATAGAAAAAAAATCAATCATTCGAACCGCCTTTAACGCGGGAACAAGAAATATTATAAATAATAAAGCATAAAAAAGATTTTTTCTACTGTTTATAAAGAAACAACTTAAGAGAGAACCGAGAAAAAGTATTTGAAAAGCATAAGTATATCGCAGGCCATAACCCCAGAGCATCATGCTTGAAAGGGGCGCGTGTTCTGCAGAGGGAGAACCTTCGCCGATACCCCATATCAAGTTTTCATAGATGGTAACGTAGAGACTATAAAATTCGATATTGATTAAAGAGATGAGAAAAATTCCGATACCGATGCCTATTATAACCGGTAATTTCTCTTCATAAAAATAATTTATATTTTTAGAATTATTTTTATTTGTTTCAACCCAGCGGCCGCTAAAATTAGAAGATAGATTTTTTAATTGCGGCAACAGAATTTCTGAAGTAAAAAATATAAAAAGTATAACGGGCCCGAAAAAAAATCCCTTGCTGGTATTTGCCCATACTAATTCTATGGGAAGAAGCATGAATAAATATTTTATATTTTTATGCTTTAACCAATGCAATATTACATATAAAAAAACTGATAAAAAAAGGTAAGAAAAAAGAAACGGTCTTACAAATAACCTGAAACGTATCGATAAGAGAACAAATAAAAGCGTTATTACGGCCGAAAAAAACCATGTATTGCTTTTTGTATCATTTGTAATATTGATTGCCTTTAGTAAAAAAAAGAACGCGGTTGAAACGATAATAATTTTTAAAAAAGCAATGCCCTCATAACCGCCAATCTTAAAAAAAATAAAAAAAAGTAAATCAGAGAGCCATTCTCCGTTAAACTGATCTTTGCCCGCATGAGTGTATGAAAAAGAATCGGCAAAATCAATCATTCCCGTTTCATAAATTGTACGGCCCAAATTTAGGTGCCACCAGAAATCATAATCGCTTATCTGGGTTAAGCCAATCAGGGCAACGCCTAAAAAGAGTATTGCGGTAAGAATGTTTTTCATTTTTTTATTTCTTCGAGCATTTTTTTGGCAAAATAATATTCTAGCGGATTTTTATATTTATAATTAACTACGTTTTTCAGATAAAATTCGGCTTTTGAGTTTTCTTTTCTTAGAATGTATGCCTCTGCCAGTCTTACGTCGGCAAAGGGATAATATCCCATGCGGTTGCCAATAAAAGAAGCTTTTGATAAATGTATTATAGCTTCGTCTGTTTTCTTCTCTTTAATTAATCTCCACCCTCTGAAATAATCTCTAACCCAGGGGGGGGTGTTAAAAGTCGTTTCTGTTTCTGTGAGGTTTTTGGCTTTTTCAAGCTCGTTTATTTCAATCAGGCAGTAAACATAGTCAAAAGCGGCTCTTTTCCAGCCGGGAAAGGTTTCATAAGCGTGCCCAAGAGAGGCCTTATCGCTTTTAAACTTGGGTATATAAAAATAAGTAATCAGGCTTAAAAATAAAAGATAAGAGGCAAAGAAAGATAAAACAAGAGCGCGTCTGTCTTCATGTTTTGCAATTAAAAAAGAAATTGCTCTTTCGACTAAAATGCAAAAACCCAAGGCGGGAATAAACAAGTACCGATCATATATCAATGCGTTTTGTGTTTCCATAATGATTTGCAGGTATGGAGAAAGATAAATAATGTAAATTAAAAACGCAAAAGACAGAAGCGTTCGGGGTTTGAACATAAGAAAGAAAGCCGATGAAATTGTGACAAGAAAACCGGTAATAAAAAATAAATCAAAGCTGAATTTTTCTTGAAACGGGTAACCAAAGTTCAGCGGATTAGGTTTTAAGAGCAGTAATGAATCAAATCCGAAAATTCTTACCCCTCTTAAAAGGCTGTCAAAATAGGAAATTTTTAACGGGCCTATATTTCCGTATGTTGACGATATCTTTATTTTATAGATTATCCATATGAATACGGGAATATTTATCAAGACCCAGAATAAGGCTTCTTTAACAAAACTCTCTTTTTTCTTTCTTAAAAATAAAAACAAGAATATTGGTATAAAAATAATATTGGTGATGGCCGTTGCTTTTGAAAGAAAAGAGGCATAATAAAATAAAATAGCGATTATGATATCTTTATATTTTGTATACGATTTTTCTTTGTAGATACTATAAAAAGAAATAACGGCAAGAAGAGAAAAAAAGGCATAAAGCAGATCTCCTTGCGCAGATATATAAGCGGCGGTTTCAACATGAATTGGGTGAAGCATAAATAAAGATACAATCATAAGAGCAGATATCTCGTTTTTCTTAACTTTATCAGTTGACTTATGGTTAGAATGTGAAAAATCAGCATAAAACTTTGAAAGCGCAAAATATAATAAAATAGAAATAGTAAAATATAAAAAAAGACTTACGATACGATATCCTAAAGGGTTTTTGCCGAACAAATTATATTCAAGCACAAAAAAGAAATCTACTGCCGGATATTTTGTTCCCCAGTAATTTAGATAATCAAAGAAAATGCTTTTTATATCATATGGCTTGACTTTGGTTAAAAGGTCGTTGTCAAGAAAGTAAGTTCTGTCGTCCCATATAAATTCGCCCGACAATGAGCCGGCATAAAGAAACGCCGTAAACCCAAACAATAGCGTCAGCCAAAACTTTATATTATTTTTTTGCTTAAGAATGTAATCTTTTTTCATCAGTCTAAAAAATCAAGGTTCTTTTAGCGGGGCGACACAACCCGCTTACCGCATTGGCGCCCTTGTTCTTTCATTCGTCAACCAAAAAACAAATTTACATACTCACTTATTTATTATTCTTGTATTTTATAATCAGGGAAGTCAACTTATGAAAGGTATTATTTTAGCCGGCGGCAGCGGTACAAGACTGTATCCGATAACAAAAGTTATGTGCAAACAGCTTTTGCCTATATATAACAAACCATTAATTTATTATCCTTTGTCGGTTTTAATGATAGCGGGTATTCGCGAAATTTTGCTTATCTCTACAGAAAGAGATTTAAGTTCTTTTAAAGAACTGTTAGGCGACGGATCTCAGTTTGGAGTTTCTATTTCTTACGCTGAGCAAAAAGAACCTAAAGGAATCGCAGAAGCTTTTATAATAGGCGAAAATTTCATTGAAGGCGATTCGGTGACTCTTATTTTAGGCGATAACTTATTTTTCGGAAGGGGTTTTTCAGATATTTTAAAAAGAGCAATCGACGAAAATACAGGCGCGACAATTTTTGCATATCAGGTAAGAGATCCGCATCGTTTTGGCATTATTGAGTTTGACGAAAACAATCGAGTGTTATCAGTTGAAGAAAAACCCGAAAAACCTAAGTCTAATTATGCCGCTACGGGTTTATACATCTACAATAATGATGTAATTAAAACTGCTAAAGCAGTGAAGCCCTCAAACAGGGGAGAGCTTGAAATTACCGACGTTAATAAGATGTATCTGAAAAATAAAAACCTCAAAGCCTGTCTGTTAGGCAGAGGTTTTGCCTGGCTTGATACAGGATCTCCCGACGCGATGTCAGAGGCTTCAGAGTTTGTCAAAACAATCGAGCACAGGCAGGGCTATAAAATAGCCTGTATCGAAGAAATCGCCTTTAGAAAAGGATGGATTAATAATTCTAAGCTTCAAGAATTGGCTGACGGGTTAAAGAATACCGAATACGGTCAGTATCTTCAGGAACTTCTTTCATGAAAAAAATCTTGGTTACCGGCGGGGCCGGGTTTATCGGCGGTAATTTTATAAAGTACATGCTCGAACAATATGAAGATGTCTTCATATGCAATTTAGACAAATTGACATACGCGGGCGATTTAAGAAATCTTGAAAGCGTAAAAGAAGACTCCCGGTATTCTTTTATCGAAGGCGACATTTGCGATAAAAATCTGCTTAATAGAATATTCACAGAAAATGAAATAAAGGGCGTTTTTCATTTCGCGGCAGAGTCTCATGTCGACAATTCAATTGCAGGCCCCGAAGTTTTTGTAAAAACAAACGTTCTCGGAACTTTTCAACTTCTTGAAACGGCAAGAAACTTTTGGATGTCTGATCCTTTTGTTGTAAAAGAACAATATAAAAACGCCCGCTTTTTGCATGTTTCAACAGACGAAGTTTACGGCTCATTGGGCGAAGACGGATTTTTTACCGAAGAAACTTCTTACGCTCCGAATTCGCCATACAGCGCCTCAAAAGCGGGAAGCGATATGCTGGTTCGAAGCTATTATCATACATACGGATTAAACACGGTAATAACAAACTGTTCAAACAATTACGGACCCTGCCAGCATGACGAGAAACTGATACCCGTGATTATTCGAAAAGCAATATCAAAAGAAAAAATACCGATTTACGGCGACGGCAAAAACATTCGAGACTGGTTATTTGTAAAAGACCACTGCAAAGCGCTTGATATTGCTTTTCAAAAAGGAAGAGCCGGCGAAGTTTATAATATCGGCGGAAGCTGCGAGAAAAACAATATTCAAATTGCCAATCTTATATGCGAGATACTTGACGATATAAATCGGCTTGAAAAAGGCGGTTCATACAAGCAATTTATTTCTTTTGTAAAAGACAGACCGGGGCATGACAGAAGGTATGCCATTGATTCTTCAAAGATGATGAATGAGCTTGACTGGCGGGCAGAGACGAAGTTTGAAGATGGTTTGAAAGAGACGGTTAGATGGTATATTGAGAAATATAAGGAACTTTTGTAATCATGAGTAAAAACAGTCTATTATATTCTGTTGTTATTCCGGTTTATAAAAGCGAAAATATTTTATCAGAAACGGTAAAAGCTACCGTACAATTTTTTAAAAAGCGTCGATTGAATTATGAGATTATACTGATTGACGATAATAGCCCCGATAAGGCCTGGTCGATAGTAAAAGAATTTTCTAAAAGCGATAAAAATATAACGGGTTTTAAATTTATAAAAAACTACGGCCAGCATACCGCAATACTATGCGGTTTTGAACACGCGAAGGGAGATTATATTATAACGATGGATGACGATATGCAAAACCCTCCCGGCGAGATAATAAATTTAATTAACAAGACAAAAGAAGGGTATGATCTTGTATTCGGAAAGTTTAAAAGCAAGAAACACGCCTTTTATAGAAAACTTGGCACAAAATTTATCGGTTACCTGAACAATAAAATATTTCAAAAACCCGACAATTTAACGCTGTCAAATTTTCGAATCATTCATAAAAGCGTCATAGAAAGACTTATTTCTTATAAAACGGCGTATCCCTATATTCCCGGTTTACTGTTGATGTTTGCCGCAAATCCCGCTAACGCCGAGGTCATGCATATGCCGCGAAAAGAAGGAAAGTCAAATTATGGCTTTGTTAAAATTATGCAGCTTGTATCGAGAATTTTATTTAACTACTCGACCTTCCCTTTAAAGTTTATGATTTCAATAGGTTTTATAATCGCATTTTTAAGTTTTGCGGTAAGCGTTTTTTTTATTGTGCGAAGTTTCTTTACGCAGGCGAAAGTTCCCGGCTGGACGTCTATTGTGGTCATACTTTCTTTTTTTCAGGGAGTTTCTATTCTTATACTAGGTATGTTAGGAGAATACATAGGAAGGCTTGTTATGCAGCAATCAAAAGGAAAAGCTTATCATATAAAAGATTCGGTGAATTTGCATGGGTGAAAATCATTTTTTTATCGCGGGCATGCAAAGGTGCGGCACAACCTTTTTATACAATATATTTGATTTGCATTCAGAAATATGCATGGCAAAACCGCTGAAGCCCGAGCCAAAATATTTTTTATCTGACGATTTGATTGCCAAAGGGCGGGCTTATTATGAGAAGAAATATTTTAATCACGATAAAGAGTATAAGGCCTACGGAGAAAAGAGCACCAGTTATTCAGAGTATCCAAAAGTAATTGAAAATATAAAACGGTTTTATCCCGAGGCAAAATTTATTCTAATTTTAAGAAACCCTGTTGAGCGGGCCATTTCTAATTATTTCTTTTCTTTTGAAAATCAAATAGAAACAAGAAGTCTTGAAGAAGTTTTCATTAAAGAAATACGCCGGCCCGATATAAAAAAAAGCATATCAGTATCGCCCTTTGATTATAAAAAAAGAGGCATATATGCAGATTATGTTCTTTCGTTTATTGATAATATTGACGAGAAATATCTAAAAATAATAATTCTAGAGGAGCTTATAGATAATATAAACCTTATTAAAGAGCTTTATCGTTTTGTCGGCGTAACAGAAGAAAAGATTTCGGAAAATATTCAAGAAAAAGTAAACGATATCGAGCGCAGTCAAAATATACCGAAAGATATTTACAATAAATTGCATGATTATTATCAAAAGCCTAATGAAAAATTAGGAAGGTTATTAAATAAAAATTTAGAAAATATCTGGAAATAAAAAAAATGCCAATAACCCGAAAATATAAAATCAGAGACGGCGATTATGTTTTTGATTCAGAAGCAGAAAATAATCATATTGATTATCATGCCGATAGATTTGAAGAAAATTACCGCGCTGAAAAAAAACATTTCTGGTTTATTTCGCGGTTAGAAAGAATTATAGGCGTTTTTAATAATTATATATCAATAGAAAATTCTATTTTAGAAATAGGCTGCGGAACCGCTATGATTGCGCAAGCTTTAAAAGAAAAAGGCTATAATATAGATATAAGCGACCTGCATCGCAAGAGTTTGCAATACGCAAAACAAAAAGGCATTGAAAAAAGATACCAGTTTAACTTATTTAATGCTCCATTTGAAAGCGAATATGACGTCATTGCCATGTTTGACGTCTTCGAACATATTGACGATGACATAAAAGCGATGAAAAATATTTTTAAGATACTAAAACCTGAAGGATGGATTATTTTAACGGTTCCGGCGCATATGTTTTTATGGAACCGCGAAGATAGAATATCGCATCACAAGAGGCGTTATAACAAAAAAAGGCTTAAAGCCATATTAAAGCAGGCTGGTTTTCAAATCGTTTACAGCCGGTATATTTTTCAGCTGATCATGCCGCTTCTTTTGCTGAGAAAAATATTGAAGCCCGATTCTAAAAATGAAGTCTCAAGAGAAGAATATCTAAAATCAAAATCGATCAATCGATTTGTAAATTCTATTCTTCTTTTTCTCTGCCGTATTGAAGCAAAAATACATAGATTAATTCCAGATATATTCGGGGGCAGTATTTTACTGGCGGCTAGAAAAAATAATGATTTTAGAGAACCATATGCTTATAAATAATATGGAACGCCGATATATACAATGACAATAATTAAATTAGAGAGATTTTGTGGTTATGAAAAAAGTTAATTCAGCAGAGATATCCGTCGTTTTACCGGTTTATAAATGTACAGAAACCATAAAAGAGTTATCAAAAAAGTTAGTTTTGGTATTAAGTAAAATATCAAAAGACTATGAAATTATTTTCGTCGTTGACGGATGTCCCGAAAATCCGTGGTCGCTTATAAACAGTCTCGCAGACAAAAATAAAAAAATAAAAGGGATAAAATTATCTAAAAATTTCGGTCAGCATCATGCAATAACAGCCGGAATTGATAGCGCCTCAGGCAACTGGGTAGTGGTTATGGATTGTGACATGCAGGAAGAACCCGCTGATATTGAAATATTATATAAAAAAGCTATGGAAGGCTTTGACATTGTTTTATGCAAGAGAGTTTATAGAAAAGATTCTTTTTTTAAGAAAGCAGGCTCTAAGATGTTTTTTTTAATATTTAATTATTTAACAACCAACAAAGCGGTTAGTTCTATAGGAAATTTTGGCATTTATTCTAAAAAAGTAATTGACTGTGTTAAATTATTAAAAGAGCAGAATCGCGCATTTTGGCTTTTAGTAAACTGGGTAGGGTTTAATAAAACTACAATAAATACAATTCGGCATAAAAGAAAAAAAGGCAGATCGTCTTATAATCTTAAAAAATTAATAAATCTTGCAATGAGCAGTATTATTGCCCATTCTAATAAACCTTTGAAATTCACTATCTTCATAGGGTTGCTCTTGTCTTTTTTCTCTTTTGTTGCGGCATCCTGGGTGCTTTATCAGTATTTTGTAAACGCTTATAGAGTTCTAGGCTGGACCAGCCTTATGATATCAATTAATTTCCTGGGTGGTTTGATACTAGGGGCCATAGGTATGCTGGGATTATACATAGAAAAAATATTTGATCAAGTAAAAAACAGACCTTTATATATAATTGATAAGAAAATAAATTTATAAATAGGCAATAAACTATGGGATATTATAATGAATTAGAATTGAGAAAATTTGGATGGAAGAGTATCGGCAGAAATGTAATGATTTCTACAAGGGCGAGTATTTATAATCATGAGCAAATAGAGATTGACGATAACTCAAGAATTGACGATTTTTGTCTTTTATCAGGAAAGTTAAAGATTGGCAAAAATGTTTTTATAGGCGCCTTCTGTAATTTGGCAGGCGGCGAAAAAGGCATTATTTTAGAAGATTTATCTTGTCTATCTTACAATGTTCAGGTTTTCTCGCAATCTGACGATTATAGCGGAAGAACAATGACTAACCCTACCGTGCCCGATAAGTATAAAAAAGAATATAAGAAAATAGTGGTTATTGAAAAGCATTCTATTGTAGGGGCAGGTTCTATTATATTTCCCGGAGTAACCCTGAAACAGGGAACTTCAGTAGGCGCGATGTCGCTAATTAAACGAAATACAAAACCGTGGAGTATTTATTCCGGAAATCCGGCAAAGTTTATCAGGTATAAGAAAAAGGATATCTTAAAATTAGAAGAAGTTTTCTTAAAAGAACAGCAAGACAAAAAATAATTATTATTTAGTTATGATAATATTGCCAATTGCCAAAGCGTCTAACTTTGCCTGCTTAAACGCTTTTACCGCCTGCATAGGATTTTCTATAATTGGTTCTTCATGCATATTAAAGCTGGTATTTACCAAGACTCCTACGCCGGTTATTTTTTTATATTCGTTTAATATTTTCCAGTAGCTTGGCGATATGTTCTTTTTAACAATTTGAGGCCGAGCCGTTCCGTCAATATGCACCACGGCGGGACATTTCTTTTTCGCCAATTCTGTGGCTTCGCATACAATGGTCATAAATTCGCAGGCAAAAGCTTTGTTTTTGAGAATAAAATATTTATCCGCAATTTCTTCCAAAACAGCCGGAGCAAAAGGCATATATTCGGTTCTTTTTAATCTTTTATTCAACCATGTGTTTACAGAATTGTCTTTGGCTGAATATAAAATGGATCTATGTCCCAAGGCTCGCGGCCCGTATTCCATTGCGCCTTCAAAGCGCGCTATAACCTTGCCTTTCGAAAGTAATTTGGCTATTTCTTTTTCAATGTTATCAGGGATTTTATATTTTACTTTATGTTTCTCAAATTCATGAATAATATCATCGTCTTTATAAACATGTCCCAGATATACATGGTTCATGCGAACGCTTTTGGCGTCGATAGAAAGTTTTTTTAATACGGCAAGGGCCGCTCCTGTCGCCAAACCGCCGTCGCCCATATTTGGATGTATAAAAATATCAGAGACTTGCGGCAATTCGGCTATTTTTGAATTCAAAAGAACATTGGCAAAAACGCCTCCGGCAAGAGCAAGTCTTATGTTTTTCTCCTTTATATTATCTTGAATTAAATCTGAGATATATGCAGTAAGAATATTTTCCAGGTGCGTTTGAATTCCGGCGGCGATGTCTTTCGGCGAAATTCCTTTTAATTCTCTTTTTAATATATTCATATTATCTAAATAATGTTGGCCATAATTTTTGATGGTTTTTTTCTTCTTATCATAATTGATAAGCTTTTCAAAAATAGGCAGGGTTTTATCATAATTGCCGTGAGCCGATAAGCCTGTAACTTTTCCTTCTCTGCCGGGTTTAAATCCCAGATATATGGTTATCAGGCCATAATAATATCCGACAGAATGAAAAAAAGGAACCATGCCTACCTGCTTAAGTTTATGATTATCATAAATATAGCTTTTTGACGAAGCGCCGTCGCCTGCAGCGTCTAACGTTACAACAAAACAATTTTGCCATCCAGAAGTCATAACGGCGCTATAGGCATGGCAGTCATGATGGTCTATATAGGTTATTTTTAAGTTTTTATGAGGTATACAGTTTTTTAATTTTTGTTTTATTCGTATTTTTCGCGGCATCTGGATAATTACGAGAAACGATTTCAAGAGCGGCACGATTTTTTTATTGCCTATTGTTAAATTCGAAAGATAACGCCCCAATAAACGCATGACCAAATAAATAATAGAATTTGAATTAATATTATCTTTATTCTTAACATGGGTTTTACTCGCAATAGCGACGTGTTCTAGTTTATGATATAAATTATTTTCTTGTAAAAAATTTATAGCCTCTTTAAGCGAGTTTTTAGGCCAGCCGTCTTGAAATTTAACTCTGGTATATCTTTCTTCATTGACGGCAAAAATAATTTCACCGTTTAAAAGTACGCTTATTCCCGCATCATGCTCTTCGGAGATTCCTAATATTAGCATTTTAATTAATTAAATTTAAGATATTTAATTGCTATTTTACCAATCTTATCGAGAGATAGTTTGGTATTATAGTTTTTTAAATATAATTAATTTTTTCTTTATTTCACTGTCAAGCTTATATTTTTTTCTTTTCGAGAAGACTAAGTATTATAGATTATATTCTTACTTAGGAAAGAAATTGACTGAAACGTAAAAACATGAATTTTAAGACATTTTTACTGGTAACCCTAAGCGTTTTATTGAATATTATCGTTTCTGTCATAATGGATTATGCGGCAAAAAATTCTATTCTGATAATTACTTTTTTATTGGTATCGATGGCAATTTTCTTAAGTTTTATAAGGTTCATATATTGGGGATGGTTATTGAAAAAATATGATTTAAGTCATATCTATCCGATTACTGCAGTCTTTTTCCCTATGATATATTTAATAGCAATAATAAATAATGACGTTGATTTTTCAATAGAAAAAACTTTTGCCATTATATTAATTATTTTTGGCGTTATTGTCGTACAAAAAGATAATTATGCGGGTAACTCATGAAAGAATATTATTTTTTTCTTGTTTTGGCTTTGTTTATAACCGCTTTCGCGCACCTTTCTTATAAAAAGTATTATATTGAAAAAAAAAGGCTATGGTATGTTGTAACGATTTTAAGTTTTATAATGGCTTCATTTTGCGGATTTATGTCATTAAGAGGCTTGAGTATTGATATTGTATATTTATCCACTTCGTTTACAATGATAATTATTTCTGTTTTTTCTAAAATATGGCTCAAAGAAAATATCACGAAAAATAAGATTTTCGGTTCATTTTTTATAGTATTAGGCATAATAATATACGCCGTTTCTGAATAAGTCTAATTATGAAATTCATCAGATGGCGCATTATTCTAAAACAAAAAGAGTAAAATTCTTTTCGCTGAATCTGTTTTTATCTTTTAAGCATTGCGATATTTGGTTTAAGTCTTTATTTTCAATTAAAACATGAGTAATTCCTGAATTAGTGAAAAACGTATCGCATTCATTTTTTGTTAAACTCTTATCATATGCGAATTTTTTCTGAAGGTCATATCTTATTTTCGGATTTTCAAGATGAGAGTATTTTTCTGTATTTTCTGTGATCCAATTTTGCAGAAAATTGCCGTAAGTGTGACATTCTGCCCATATATGAGTTTCAAGAAATACCGAAAAATAAAAATTCTGGCAAGATGGCATAGGCAGCATTACAACTGATTTATTATTCAACTTGTTTTTCAAGTTCATTAAATCGGCGGCGCCTTTTATGCCGTAGGCGCGAATATCTTCGGGCGTCATATTTTCGGTTTTAAGTTGAAACCGTTGAAGCTGTTTTATATTGTTATAGTGGTTCATAAATAAATAACTATTGCCGGTAGAGCCTTTAAGAAAAAAAGAAAATAGAAAGAAGATAACCATTCCAGAAAATAAATATAGTATTTTGTTTTCCATCTTTAAAAATAAAATTATTAATAAGTTTAATATTATTGCGCTGAATATAAAATATATATCTGAATTACCCGGATGATCTGAAATAAAGTATAACAGTATATTTAGAAAAGAAGCCGCAAATAAAAAGTAGGTATATTCGTCTTTGGTCTTAGATATGATTATCAAAGCCAGAGGTATGGCAAGCGTGACAATAAATGCCAAAAGATAGCTTTGATATGAAAAATTATAAAGGTCAACGTCGTTTAACTTAAAAAATGAAAGCGTTTCAGAGCCTGCAAAAATAAGTTTCAATAATACCATAACCAAAGGAATAATTAAATAAGAAATAATCGTCTTTTTTTCTCTGCTTAAGTATTTTGCATTAAAAATTTTATAATTTATATTTTTTAAAAAAGAAAGAAACTCAAAAAAGAAAAATGAAAAAAGGAATATACCCTTTGTAAAGCCCATGCAAAAAGCCATGAAAAAAACAAGAAGAAGCAGCCTTAGATATCTTGCAATTTCGTATTTGTTAAAATTGTTTCTTTCTTTATCATAAAGTATCCATAAATAAACGCCTGATATAAAAATAGGAAGTCCCCAAAAGAAAGAATTTGCTCTTAACGCAGAGATATGGCTTGTGAAAATTTTAGTAGCTATCCATGATTCGTTAAAGAATGATACCGAAAAAAGAAGAGCGACGATAAAAAATAAAATGGAATTTCTTTTTTGAAAAAAACAAAAAAAGATAAACGATAATGAAGTATATATATTTAACGGGATATAAATTTTTATTAAATCAATTAATTCAATATTTAAAAATTTTGAAAAAGCGGCAATATAAAGATGGGTAAAATAGTGATAATGGTAAACTTTTTGGGTGTACCAGTAAGTATGATAAATAGGATAATTCTTTTTTAATTGAGCGGCTATGGCCGTGTTAAATAAAATATCTTTGTGAAAGAAACTGTTATTGGCATAGGCGCCGAAGTGTATATAATATAAAAAGTATCCAATAATTAAAGCGGCGAATAAGTAGATAACAGGCATGTCATTTGTTTTTGCCGCGATATCGTTTTTTTTCTTAATATTTCGCCAAATAAGCGCTGAATTGATCAGTAAAAAAATGAAATAAATCAAGTAATTAGAATTTAAATTTATCAAAACAAAAAGAAATTGGCATAAGCCTATGAGAATATAAGAAAGACCAATTGAAAGAAGCAGTCGTTTTGAGAGCGGTAAAAAAGTTTTCTGTAAGAATAAAAAAATAGGAAGTATACCGACAAGTATTTGAAAAAAGAAAACTTCTATGGTTATAAAAAAATCAATTCGCTGAAAGAAAGCCGACATAATTATATTTCATTAAAGATGACGATAGAACAACTTTAGGCATATTGTCAAACTAATTCTATTGACAACCCTGTGCAAATAGCGGCCGAATTTATTTAAAAAAACTAATATTTAATGCAATTAATTTGATTGCCGTAGTGTTCCAAAACTAGAAATCGTTAATCATATGTCTGATATAAAAAACATCTTTCAAGAAAAATATCTTATACCGGTTACCTTGTTTATTGTTTTTTTAATGGGAATATTCCCCATTATGAACTATGATATTTTCTGGCATTTAGCGAACGGGCGCGAGATGCTGAAAATGGGAGAAATCGTAAATAAAGAAATATTTTCATACTCTGCCTACGGAAAAGAGTTTGGAAACAGAGAGTGGCTGTCTCAGATTATTTTCTATCTTATTTATAAGATATCGGGTCTTAATGGTCTGATTATTTTTAAATCTTTAATAATTACAACTGCCTTTTATTTTCTTTATAAGATTATGAGGTGTTTTGAATTGTCAAAGCCGCTTATTTCGGTTGTTATTATTTTGGGCGTTATTGCTTCAATCATAAGATATATTACAAGGCCCGAAATGTTTTCAACATTATTTTTATGTATTATATTATATTTGTATTTTGCTTATAGAGAAAATAAAATAAGCTGGAAGTATCTTCTTTTTATACCATTTATTATTTTTATTTGGGATTTTATTCAAGGTTCGGTTCTGGGTTTTGTATTGTTAATCACGATTTTATCCGCTGAAATATTTAAAAAAATAACCTTAAAGAAAGGCTGGTTTGTACAAAATGGAAAACCTCTTGAAGATGAAAAATTAAAAAAGCTTCTAATGATCTTTGGTCTCTCTCTTTTAATGTTTCTAATTAATCCGTATGGTTTTTGGACGCTTGCCGAGTTTATAGGCATAATGACGAAACCTAGTCCAATGATGGCGACTAATCAGGAATTTCAGACCGCGAATATTCGCGGCGCTCCTTATTTTTGGCCCTATATGGTTATGCTTTCATTATTGGTTATCTGGCGAATTAAGAAAATTGATTTTCCGATGCTTTTCATATATTCGGGTTATGCATTTATCGCGATGCTATATTTTAGGGGCATTTCAATGTTTGTTTATATGACAATTCCCGTATTTTGTTATCTTGTAAACGAGCTGCGAAAAGAGTTTGTAGAAAACGAGCAAGAGAAAAGAATCTTTAAGAATTTATATTTCATTAATGTATCATTAGTTTTGTTTTTTGCGGTTTATATTAAGCTTTTTAATCCATTTTGGAACTTTGGCTTAAATTTAAAACCAGACAGACATCCTGTTGAAACGGTTGATTTTATTAAAACCACAAATCTTAAGGGCAATATGTATAATAGGCTTGAAATGGGCGGTTATCTGGCTTTTAATTTATATCCTGAGCAAAAAATATTTATGTATGGTTTATCATGGGTTTTTGATTCTGTAACCGATGATTTTAGAAAAACTGATATTTTTGAGAAATATAATTTAGAATACGCCTTTGCGGTAAATGAGTATGAAACGAACTGGCTTGCCGGCAAGGGTTGGCAACAGGTTTTCTGGAGCGAGAACAGCGCGTTATTTGTCAAAAACAGCGAAAAATATGCCGATTTTATCGCGAAATATAAAATAGATTATTTTACATTTAGAATATCAGATGATGAATTAAATAATCTCTTGAAAAAACCAGAGATAATACCTAAGCTTATCAAAGAGATTTCACAACATTTGCGCTTTGTTAAAAGCGAAAAATATTCAAATTTACTGGCCGATTTAATGATGAGTAACAATGCCGCTTTTGCGCCCGAAGAATCGCTGAGGCTTTTAAAAAACGCGCAGAGAAAAAATGGCGAGAACGAAAAATTAAAAAGAGCGGTAAAGCAAATAACAAAATAGATATTTATTTATAATTCATGATACCCTTTAGTAAGCCTTATCATATTAGAAAAGAGATATCTTATATTAAAGCCGCGTTAAAGAGTCGAAAGATATCGGGCAACGGATACTATTCTAAAAAATGTCACGCTTATCTTGAAAAAGAAACGAATTGCAAAAAAGCGTTGCTGACCCAGTCGTGTACGGCGGCTCTTGAGATGGCGGCTATTCTGGCAGATATACAGCCGGGCGACGAAGTTATCATGCCGTCTTTTACTTTTGTTTCTACGGCCAACGCTTTTGTTTTACGGGGCGCCGTTCCCGTTTTTGTCGATATACGCCCCGATACGCTCAATATTGACGAGACAAAAATAGAACGCGCCATTACAAAAAAAACAAGAGCCATTGTTCCCGTTCATTATGCCGGCGTCGCCTGTGAAATGGACGCAATTATGGCAATTGGCAAAAAATATAATTTGTTTGTCATAGAAGACGCCGCGCAGTGCGTAGGAGCATATTATAGAGATAAACCCTTAGGGGCAATCGCAGACTTCGGATGTTTCAGCTTTCATGAAACTAAAAATATTACATCAGGCGAAGGAGGGGCTCTTTTAATCAATAATGAGAAGTTTATTGAGAGGGCAGAAATTATCTGGGAGAAAGGCACAGACAGAGCTCGTTTTTTTCGCGGCGAAATTGATAAATATACATGGGTTGATATCGGCTCTTCTTATCTGCCCAGCGAGATAACGGCGGCTTTTCTTTTGGCGCAGCTTGAAAAGAGCCGCAATATTAACGAGAAACGTCTTAAACTATGGAATTATTATTATGAAAATCTAATAGATTATGAAAGAAGGGGATATTTTAATTTACCTGTACTTTTGAAAGATTGCAGACATAACGCTCATATATTTTATATTGTCTTGAAAGAACCTGCTAAAAGTTTAGAATTAATGAACTTCTTTAAGAAAAACGGCGTAAGCGCCCATTCTCATTACATGCCCCTTCACTTGTCTAAAGCGGGTCAAAAATACGGAAAAGTAAACGATAAACTAAGTATTACCGAAGATATTTATGAAAGAATCGTCAGGCTGCCGCTTTACGCTTCTATGACAAAATCAGAGTCTAAAAAAGTCTTAAGTTTATTAAGAAATTTTTATATTAAAGATTAAGAAATAAAAACCGACGTCTTTTCAAACGCCGGTTTTCCTCTTTGTCAGTTTTCTATTTTCTTCGTCAGTTTACAATGTTCTTCTTTTGATCGGTTTTCACTTTCAATTTTGAATTTATTTTAATAAGTTTTTATATTTTCGGCAATAAAAAAAATATTTTTTATAATTTTTTTATAGCCCCAGAAGCATTTCGCGATATTTTGGGGCAGGCCATGTCTCATGAGGTATTATATCTTCAAGCTTATCGACAATATCGCGAACTATATTCAACTGAAGCAGAAGGCTCTTGTAGACTTCTCCGGCTTTTTTCATATCTATTATATCTTCAGCCTTTAATCTTTCTGCATTGAGTTTTTCAGATTCGTTATTTAATTTAGCCGTTAAATCGACAATTTCAGCGGCAAACTTTCGTTCTGTTTGAGCTTTATCATTACCCAATACATTTTCTATAAGTTGTACATTGGTTAACAACTCGTTAGAATATCTTATGGCCGCCGGAAGATACATGTTCATTGCCATATTGTATCCGACTCTGGCTTCTATATCAATTTGTTTGATATAGTTGCTCATATTGATAATGTATCGCGATTCAAGCTCTCTTTTGCTGTAAATGCCGAGACTTTCAAAAAGTTTGATTGTTGAAGGTTTTAAAATCGTTTCTAAAGCTTCAGGCGTAGCCTTTAAATTGGGAAGCCCTCTTTTTTCGGCTTCTTTTTCCCATTCTTTTGAATAGTTGTCGCCTTCAAATAAGATATTTTTCGAGGCCTTAAACATCTCGCGTATCGTTTCTACTACAGCCGAGTTAAAATCGGCGCCTGACTTCATCTTTGCGTCAATCGCTTCTTTGGTCTCGGTTAGTTTTGCGGCTACGGCCGAATTTAAAACTGTTATTGCCGTAGAAGGGGTCTGGTTGCCGCCAACCGCCCGAAATTCAAATTTATTTCCCGTAAAGGCAAACGGAGATGTTCTGTTCCTGTCGGTATTATCTCTGGGTATCGTGGGTATCTTATCAATGCCGATAGAAAGCCAGGCTTTTTCTTTTGTTTCTGTGACAACGCCCTTTTCAAGATCATGCAAAACCCTGCTTAATAAATCGCCTAAAAAAACCGAGATTATGGCGGGCGGAGCTTCATTTGCCCCTAAACGATGATCGTTTCCCGCTGTCGCTATGGCTACTCTTAATTCTGTAGAATGTTCATAAACAGCTTTAATGACCGTTGTTAAAAAAAGCAAAAATTGAAAATTTGCCT
>Ga0224501_10000772_pt1 | contig 24831 bp, 18 predicted proteins | sample SF_Oct11_sed_USG_4_FD_169105 | JGI IMG/M metagenome (GOLD analysis project Ga0224501, IMG submission 169105) | Sediment microbial communities from San Francisco Bay, California, United States - SF_Oct11_sed_USGS_8_1 | ecosystem: Environmental > Aquatic > Marine > Sediment | place: USA... | reverse complement strand
GGGCTGGTGGATGGAGACAAAGTGGAGACGGTGGAGTGAGACGGGCCGTGGCCCTGGGAAGGCGCTGACAAATGCAGATTACCAATTTTTCCGTTCGCAACTACATGGCGGTCTACGTCATGATTGTCATCATAATTGTTGTGGGATTGTATTCATATTTTTCCATGCCCCGCGAATCGAGCCCCAATATCAAAATCCCCTTCGTGATAGTGACCACCTCATATCGCGGGGTGTCTCCTCAGGATATGGAGACGCTTGTGACCCACAAGCTGGAGAACCAGATAGAGAACATCGAGAACATAAAGGAAATGCGTTCATCCACCAAGGAAGGTGTTTCCCTTATCAGCGTGGAGTTCGACCCATCTGTGGAGATAGACGAGGCGATCCAGAAAGTGCGGGACAAGGTTAACATCGCCAAATCGGAGCTACCCTCGGACGCCGATGAGCCCTCGGTGCAGGAGATAAACTTCTCCAACATCCCCATCCTGCTGGTGAACGTTTCCGGCAAGTATGGCCTGGTGCGGCTAAAAGACGTGGCGGAGGATCTGAAGGACAAGATCGAGCAGGTGCGAGGCGTCCTCAGCGTGGATATGGCCGGAGGGCTGGAGCGGGAAGTGCAGGTGGATGTGGATCCGGAGCGCCTGCGCTATCACGGGCTGGCCATCAAGGACGTGAAGGAGGCCATCGAAAAGGAAAACGTCACCATCCCTGGCGGATCGGTGGAACTGGGGGACTACAAATACACCATCCGCACCCCTGGCGAGTTCTCCGATCCCTCGGTGATTGGGGACCTGGTGGTGAAAACCGGCAGGCACAAGCCGGTGCATGTGCGGGATGTGGCCGAGGTGAAATTCGGATTCAAGGAGGCCTCTTCCCTGGCCCGCCTGGGCGGGGATGATTGCATCACCTTGTCCGTGACCAAGCGCACCGGGGAGAATATCATCGAGGTTTCCGACGCCATAAAGCGGCTTATAGAACAGGAAAAACCGAACCTGCCCAGAACCACCGAGGTGGATATCACCGCCGACCAGAGCGAGATAACCCGCTCGCTGGTGGATGACCTGGAGAACAACATCATCTCCGGGTTGATCCTGGTGCTGGGGGTGCTGTTGCTGGTGATGAACCTGAAAGTGGCGATCTTCGTGGCGGTGGCCGTCCCCCTGTCCATGCTCATCACCTTCATGGTGATGTTCGCCCTGGGCTTTTCGCTTAACATGGTGGTGCTCTTTTCGCTGATCCTGGTGCTGGGGATGCTGGTGGACAACGCCATAGTGATAGTGGAGAACATTTACCGCCATGCCGAGGAGGGCGCCTCGCCGGTGCGGGCCGCCATCGACGGCGCCTCGGAGGTCACCATGCCGGTGATCACCTCCACCGTCACCACCCTGGCCGTCTTTTTCCCCATGGCGTTCTGGCCGGGGATCATGGGGGAGTTTATGGTGTATCTGCCATACACCGTGTCCATCGGGCTGGCTTCCTCGCTGTTCGTGGCGCTGGTGATCAACCCCACCCTTTGCGCCACATTGCTCACGGTGAAGGCCCACGGCAAGAAGATCCACGAGATCACCGACGAGGATCTGGGGCTTTTCTTCCGCTGGTATAAACGAATATTGCATTTGGCCGTAAAGTACAGCGTGTCGACCATGATCCTCTCTTTCGTAGCGCTGGCCGCTGTCATGGTCGCCTATGGCAGGCTGGGCCATGGGGTGGAGTTCTTCGCCAAGGTGGAACCCACCAAAATATTCGCCAACATAGAGGCGCCCACCGGCTCTTCCGTCACCGCCACGGATCATGTGGCCAGGTTGATGGAGGCGGCGGTGGCCCAGCATGGCGATGTGGAAGTGTATGTGACCAATGTGGGAGTCTCCACGGAGCAATTCGACTTCGGCGGCGCCAGCGAGGGCCCCAGCCATAAGGCCCGCATCGCCGTGGATTTTATCGACCGGGTGGACCGAACCCGCTCCACATACGTCCCCATTGAGTTGATGCGCGAAGCGGGAAAGAAGATCGTCGGCGCCGATGTGAAAATCCAGGAGCAGAAAATGGGCCCCCCCACCGGGGCGCCTATTAATATAGAGATATCGGGCGCCCAGTTCGACAGCATTGCCGACTACAGCTTCCGCCTGGAGCAGATGTTCCGCCAGATACCGGGGCTGGTGGACATAAAGAACGATTACTCCCTGGGTCGTCCGGAGCTTGTGATTCGCATCGACCGGGAGAAGGCGGCGCTTTGGGGGATGCGCACCAAGGATATAGCCCAGGAGATCTCCAACGCCATCCAGGGGGCCAAGGCCTCCACCTATCGCGAGGGGAAGGATGAGTACGACATCCGGGTCCGCCTGCGCAAGGATCGGCGCGATAATATCGAAAAGCTCAAGGAGATTTTGATTCGTCACGAGGAGTTCACCGTCCCCCTCTCCTCTTTCGCCACCATCACCACAGAGCCGGGCTACGCCTCCATAGCGCATATCAACCACAAGACATCCATCACCGTGTCGGCCAATGTGGCCAGTGGGCTAAACGAAAACATGATGCTGCAGAAGGTGAAGGAACTGGTGGCCCGGGACCTGCCGACGCCGCCGGGGCTGCGGGTGGATTACACCGGGCAGAACAAGGACCAGCAGGAAGCGCAGGATTTTCTGGGCAAGGCGTTTGTGGCCGGGGTGTTGATGATCGCCTTTGTGCTGGTGTTACAGTTCAACTCGCTGCTGACCCCCTTTGTGATATTGACGGCGGTGTTCCTCTCCCTTCTTGGCGTGTTTATCGGGCTGATGGTGACGGCCACTCCTTTCGGGATCATCATGACCGGCGTTGGAGTGATCAGCCTGGCGGGGGTGGTGGTGAACAACTCCATCGTCCTGCTGGACTATACGATACAACTGCGCGAGAGGGGGATGGAAAAGCTCTCCGCTGTGGTCACCGCCGGGATAACCCGTGTGCGCCCTGTGTTGCTCACCGCCGTCACCACCATTTTGGGGCTGATGCCCATGGCGGTGGGGATGAGCGTGGATTTTAAAAAGCTGAAGATCATCACCGCGTCCGATTCGGCGGACTGGTGGGGGCCCATGGCGGTGGCGGTGATATTCGGCCTGGCCTTCGCCACGATGTTGACGCTTGTTGTGGCGCCGACCATGTATTATCTGCTGGACACTATCAGCGAAAAGGTCACAGGCTCCGCTTTGACCCATGATGGCGTGGACCAGGCAAAATTCGCCCACAAGTCGCCCAAGGAGCGGGCCAAATCCTGAAAAAACGACATAATTGCAGGTAAAGGCAAATGGGCGATTGACAATCCTTCCCGTGAAAATCTAAACTTGATGGACGCCAGCTTGCGACGCCTTGCGGTGTCTTTAACCTTTTGATTTGAAGCGGATTTATCCCATGACCGAGGAAGCGCTTTTTTTATCCGCCGCCATGGGCCAGACCCAGGGAGGACATCTATCCATCTGGGGCATGCTCCAGTCCTCCGGCTATGTGGCCAGGGTGGTGCTTGCCGTTCTGTGCGGCTTTTCCATTGTCTCCTGGGGAATTATCGTCCATAAGCTCCGTCTCTTCTCCAAAATCAGCGGGGAGACCATCACCTTCATGGAGGTGTTCAAGAAGCGGGGCCAGTTGGAGAATGTATACAACCACGCCAAGAGGCTGCGAAACTGCCCCATGGCCAAGGTCTTCCTGGCCGGATATATCGAGCTGGCCGCCCAGTTCCGCCTCTCCCAGGTGGAAGCCGCCCACCATGGCAACGAGGAAGGCCTGCTGCTGGAAAAACTGGATTCGGTGGGCCGTTCGCTGGAGCGGGCCACGGCCCAGGAAGTGACCAAGCTGGAGCGATGGCTCATATTCCTGGGGACCACCGGCTCCGTCACCCCGTTCATCGGGCTGTTCGGCACCGTATGGGGGGTGATGATGGCCTTTTCCGGAATCGGGGCCAAGGGAGTGGCCTCCGTGGCGGTGGTGGCGCCGGGGATATCGGAGGCTCTTATCGCCACCGCGGCCGGACTGTTCACGGCTGTGCCGGCGGTGATGGGCTATAACTATTTTATCTATCAGGTGAAAATCCAGGCCACGGATATGGACAACTTCTCCTTGGACATGCTCTCCCTGATCGACAGGATTTATATCAAGCGCTCCGGCTGATTATGATGCAAGACACCGGCGGCAAGCGTTTCCGCCGCAAAGCCTCCACACTGCTGACAGAGATAAACGTCACCCCGTTCGTGGACGTGATGCTGGTTCTGCTGATCATTTTCATGGTCACCGCCCCCATGATGCAAAGCGGGGTGCAGGTGGAATTGCCCAAGGAGGACGTGGGCGCCATGGAGGTCGAAGAAGAAAACGTGTTGACCATAGACAAAGAGGGCGCCTTGTTCTTCAACGACAAGATGGTGCTGCGCGAGGACCTGGGAGGACGACTCCAGGCCATGGCCGCCGCCGCGCCGGACACCCATGTGTATCTGCGGGCGGACAGGCGCGTGGCCTACGGCGCCGTGATGGACATCCTGGCCCTGATCAAAAACTCCGGCATCGTGAAAATCGGCATGGTGACCGAGCCGGAGCCAGGATCGTGATGGGGCCGAGTCCACGGGCGGATATTGAATAATCACATTACGCGACCCCACGGCCAGGAGAGGGATATTGGTATTCAGGGAAGGGGACTTTGACACTACCCGGCGGTTTGTCAACGCGGTGGCGCTTTCCTTCGCCGTGCACGCCACTTTGCTGGCCCTGCTCTTTCTCTCCGTCGCCTTTTCCACCCGACCAACCTTTATAAGGCCAGGCGACACCGTGTTCGTCACCCCGGTGAACATGCCCAAAAAGGCGCCTCCTCCCCCCCCTCCCGCGCCGGAGCCGCCCAGGATAAAAAAACATCAGGCGCCAGACCTGGCGAAACAAACGCCGAAAGGCAAGATAGTGCCTATGGGGACGAAGACAAAACCCGCGCCTCCGCCGGTGAAAACCAAACCGGAGCCGCCCCCGCCGCCGATTAAAAAGCCGGAGCCTGCGCCAGCGCCGCAAAAGCCTTCCAGCTTCCGGGCCGAAGGGGTGGAGTTCAAGTATGATTATTATGTGAAAATCATCAAGCGCAAGGTGGAGGAAAGCTGGATCACCCACGGGCTCAACACCACGGGCCAGTTGGGAAACCCGGAGGTGTATTTCAAAATATCAAAAAACGGCGAGGTGATCGACGCGCAACTGGAAAAATCCTCCGGCAACGGGGCGTTGGACCAAAGCGCGCTCAACGCGGTTACCCGGGCCAAATTTCCGCCCCTTCCATCGGGTTACAGACGGGATTATTTAGGTGTATACTACAACTTCGAATATGTTCAAAAAGATTAAAACAGCGATTCTGGTCCTGGTTATGGCCGCCATCCCAGGAGCGGCCTGGTGTGAGGAAGCGCCGGATGTAAAAATTACCACCGAGCGCACCGAGTCCAGCCTGGTGGAGGTGGCGGTGGCCGATTTCGCCTTCGAGGGCGCCGACGCCATGGGCCTGGGCCCCCTGGCCGCCAAGGTGATAGATTCCGACCTGGGATTCACCGGATTCTTCAAGCCATCGGCGGAGAAGGAGCTGGTGGACCTGGTGGACCGTAAAGACAGGAAAACCGGGATAGTCGACTATGAGTCTTGGCGATCCATCTCCTCGAACTACATGATCAAGGGAAAGATCATCCCGGAGGGAGATGACAAGATCACCATTGAGGTTCTGGTGTATGACCTGCAATGGCGGAAGATGGATTTCGGCAAAAGATATACATCCACCCTGACCATGTTCCGCCAGATGCTCCACCAGTTCGCCGACGACTTCACCCATCAATACTCAGGGGAAGCGGGCGTGGCCCGTTCCAGGATCATGTTCGTCTCCTCCATCCGCGGCCGCAAGGAGCTGATGATGATGGACTATGACGGATACAACCCCCGCCAGATCACCACCGAGCGCACTCTGGTGCTGTCCCCGGCGTGGAACCGGGCCAACCCGAACCTGATTCTTTTCACCACATACAGATATCGAAACCCGGACCTTTACGTCCTGGATCTTTCCACCAAACAGCGCTATCCGCTCTCCACCATCATCGGGGTGAACAGCACCGGCGAATGGTCCCCCGACGGCACCCGGGTGGCTTTTTCCATATCCCGCCATGGAAACTCGGATATATACATTGTCAACGCCGATGGCCGGGGATTGAAAAGGTTGACGGATCTGCGAAGCGCGGAGCTGAACCCCTCCTGGAGCCCGGACGGGAAACATATCGCGTTTACGTCGGACATGTCCGGAACCCCACAGATCTATGTGATGGATGATCAAGGACAGGGGCGCACGAGACTGAGCTTCGAAAGCCGCTATGCCGACGGCGCCGCCTGGAGCCCGAAAGGGGACAAAATAGCCTACGCCTCCCTGGTTTATGGCAACTTCGATATATCGGTGCGGAACTTGAAGGACCAGGCGGTCCAGCTGATAACCGAAGGGTATGGAAAAGGAAACAACGAGACGCCGTCCTGGGCGCCGGATGGCCGCCATGTGGTGTTTTCCTCCAGCAACTCCGGGTCCCGACAATTATATATTGCGGGGCTGGATGGAAAAAAACCGCTGAGGGTCACTGGTTTGCCCGGGGGCGCGTCCCAACCTTCCTGGGGTCCATGATGGGGGGCCGTGGCATTCACCCATTGAATAAACCTTGGAAAAATGCTAGATTTAGCTTAATTTTGAGGAGAGGGAAACACAATTGACAAAAAGAGGGATTGTAATGCGATTGAATAACGGAACGAAGTTTTTTGCTTTTTTCATTTTAATAGTATTTGTAGTATTTGCCCAGGCGTGCGCGAAAAATCCCAAGCCAGGATCATCCGCCAGTTTCGGAGGCCCCGGTTCCGGTGACCAGTTTCGTCCCGCCGACGGCACTGGCGAACTGCCCACTGCGGAAGAGAATATAGAAGCCAGGGACCCCGGATTTCGGGAGCTGGCCTCCGGCGCGTTGCAGGATGTCTATTTCGACTATGACAGGTCCGACCTGCGGGAAGACTCCAAGGCCGTCATCGAGTCCAACGCCCAGTGGATCCTGACCAACCCGAATATGAAAGTGCAGATCGAAGGCCATTGCGACAGCCGGGGAACCGAGGAGTATAACCTGGCCCTGGGCGAGCGGAGGGCTTCGGCGGTGAAAAACTATCTGATCTCCATGGGAGTGGATAACAAAAGGCTGTTCACCATCAGCTATGGCGAGGAGCTGCCAGTGGCCACGGGGAATACGGAAGAGGCATGGGCCAAGAATCGCCGGGCGCATTTCGTGGCCACGGAAGCCAAGTTCTAAAGCCGCGGTTTATGGGATAACGTAACATCAAGGGACGGCATTACGCAGGGGGACTGTATTGCGTTCCCCCTTTTTTATTTTTCGGACAATGTATAACAATTCATCATTTCTCTTAAAATCGCTCAAGGCAGGCTCCCTGCTGGCCACGGCCCTTCTTTCCCTGGGCGGTTGCGCCATGAACCAGGGGGCGGAACAGGCCCTGCGGGAGATCAACGCCAAGATGGACGCCACCCGACAGGAGCAGATTGCCCAGGCCAGGACCCTGGAGTCTGTGCACTCGGCCCTGCGCAACCAGGCCCAGATGGCGGCGGACTTTGGCCGCCTGCAGGATTCGGTGATGGTGCTCGGTGGCCAGATCGAGGAGCTCAACGCCAGAACCCAGATGCTGGGCCAGAAGATGGAGAGGAGCCGGGATAGCTCAGACACAGGCGCCAGTGGCGACGTGGGAACCCAGGCGGAGATCCGCGCCGTGAACCTGCGGCTGGAAAAGCTGAATGAAAGAATAAAGACCTTGTCAGCCAAGTTGTCGGCGGTGCTGGGCGAGCCGGTGGAGGAAGAGAGGCAGTCCGGCATCCCCTCGGCGGCGGAAGCGACCGCCAGCTCCACGTCCCGGCCAAACGGCCCGACGGCTGTTTGGGGGGAGGCCCCCGCCGCCCAAATGGAGAGGCCGGAAACGCAAGAACGGCAAGTCGCCACGGAAGGGGAACTATACCAGCGGGCCTACAGCGCGTTTCTCTCCGGCAAATACGACGAGGCGGTGGCTGGGTTTGAAGAATATCTAAAAATTTATCCCAATACGGAATTGTCGGACAACGCGATTTTCTGGCTTGGGGAATCGCAAATGGGCGCCGGACAGATGGAGGCCGCCGTGGCCACCTTCGACATGGCGGCCCAGAGTTTCCCCAACAGCAACAAGGCGCCCACGGCCCTGTTGCGCGGGGCGGAGATCCTGCTTAAGCTGGAGCGCCAGGCCCAGGCCCAGGAGAAATTGAGGCAGGTCATGGAAAGATATCCAACGGCGCACGAAGCCACCACAGCCCGAAACAGGCTGGAGGAGATTTCCCGTTGATTGGAAAAAATAAATCAGTAAATAATATTTCTGGAGTGTGTTTATATCATGCTTGACGTATTTAGAGAAGGCGCCAAGTCCTGGATCAGCAAGTTTTTCATCTGGGGCGTGGCCTTTACCTTTGTGGCGGCGGCTTTTGTGGTGTGGGGCCAGCAGGGCGCCCAGAAAATGGTGGTGGCAGCGGCGGTGGTGGGGGACGAGGAGATCACCCGCGCCGCGTTGTTCCAGCGGTCCAAGGCTATCGAAAACAACCTGCGCACCCAGCTGGGGGACAAGGTGGACCCGGAGTTCCTAAAGACGCTGGACCCCAGGGCCATGGCCCTGGACGCGCTGATCGAAGAGGCGTTGATGCGCCGCGCGGCCAGGGAAGCGGGAGTGGACGTCACCGACAAGGAGACTATCGAAGCGGTGATGGGGATGCGGGAGTTCATCACGGATGGCGTGTTCGATCGACGCAAATACAATGACATTCTTCAACTCAACGGGTATACCCCGGGCGATTTCGAGGCGGGGGTCCGCCAGGATATCCTGACCTCCAAGCTGCGATCGCTGATCAAGCGCACGGTGCGGGTGTCCGACGCCGAGGCGCTGGACGCCTATCTGCGGGACAACCAGCAGGTGGTGGTGGCCTACGCCGAAGCGCGGGAAGAAAACCTGCGCGACAAAGCGCCGGCGGACGAAGCGGAAGTGAAGGACTGGTATTCCAAAAGGCAACTGGATTTCGAGATCCCTCCCAAGCGCAAATTCCGCCTTATAACCGTGAACAAAAGCACTTTCGAGCTCTCCGCCTCCGTGACGGAAAAGGAAGCCCGGGAATATTTCGAGCAGCATACCAGCGAGTTCGAGGGGAGCGAGGCGGTGGAGGCCAGCCATATCCTGGTGAAGGTCTCCATGGACAGCACGGAAGATAGCGTCCGGGCGGCCAGGGAAAAGATCGACAAGGCCCATGCCCGAGTGGCGGGCGGGGAGGATTTTTCCGCCGTGGCCAAGGAAATGTCCGAGGACTCCACAGCCTCCAATGGCGGAGCGTTGGGCAGGTTCACCCGTGGCCAGATGGTTCAGGCTTTCGAGGATGTGGTCTTCGCCCAGAAGCCGGAGGAGGTGTCCGCGCCATTTCGGACCACTTTTGGCTGGCATGTGGCGAAAGTCACCAGGAAGATAGAAGCCGGAGTTCCGGAGTTTTCCCAGGTGGAGGGTTTTGCCAGGATACAGGCCAAGAAGAGCAAGGCCGCCGAAGAAGCCAGAGTGGCTATTGAAAAAGCCGCGGAAAACGCCACCGTGGAGAATTTCACCCAAATAGCCGGGGCCGACAGCAAGCTCAGATTCGAATCCTTCACCCTCGCCAGGAACGAGGCGATCCCGGACACGGACGACTCGGAGAGAATCATGGATGTGGTTTTCGCGATGGATAAAGGAAAGGTCTCCGACGTGATCAGCACAGACCAGGGATACGCATTGGTGGCCCTGGACGAAATGACGGACGCCACCGTGCCGCCGCTCGAAGAGGTGCGCAGCCAGGTTCTGGCCAGGTTCGTGGCGGAAAAGAGCAGGCAGATGTCCCGGGAAATCGCGGAGAAGATCGAAACCGATGTGCGGGACGGGGGGAAGACCTTCGCCGAAGCGGTGGCCGCCGCAGGGCTGGAGGTCAAAACCACCAAACCCTTTTCCTCCAACTCCCTTCGCGGGGCCCAGGACGACAGGGATCCCGGAGCGGTTTCCGAAGCGTTCCTGATGGACCAGGGGGAGGTAAAATCAGTGGCTGGCTTGAAAGGATTCATGGCGATAATGCTGGTGAGTCGGCAGCCCATCGATTACGCCGAGGCGGCGAACCAGATCGAGAAGAAGCGAGAGGAGATGTTGATCGACAAAAGGGATCGCGCCCTGGCCCAGGTGGTGGCCCGGATGCGGGAGAAGGCCCAGGCGGAGGGGCTGATAGACATATTCGCCAAGCTGGAGGGGGATTCGTAGGATCCGCTTTAATCCATCAGGATAAAATCACCGGCGGGGTCGACCCGCCGGTTTTTTTTCGCCGGAACCCTACTTCTTCTTTTCCTCTTTCTCTTTCATCAACTTCAGGGATTTAGTATTCGCCTTTGCCCCCAGTCCAATCAACAGCGTGGTCACGTCCAGGCTCTCCTTTGCCATGGCGAAGTCGATGGCGGTGAAGCCATCCTTGTCCACGGCATTGATATCGGCGCCATTTTCCGCCAGCAGCTTGGCCATCTCGAACCTATCGGCGACGGCGGCCATCATCAGGGGGGTAAGGCCCCTGGCGTCATGGTCGTCCACTTTGGCGCCTTTGGCCAGCAGCAGCTTGGCCTCCTCCACCCTGTTCCAGGAGGCGGCCACCATCAGCGGGGTGAGTCCCCGATGGTCTTTGGTGTTCACATCGGCGCCAAGCTCCATCTGCTCGCGCACCACGTCCAGCATCCCCCCGGCCAGGGCCGCCGCCAGATACAGCCCCTTTTCCTCCTCGGACTGGTTCCGCTTGGCCCCTTTTTCCCGAAGAAAGTCGTACACCTCCCTGTGCCCCCGCGACACCGCCGCCAGGAGGGGGGTCACCCCGAACTTCTGTCGGGCGTTTATGTCCGCGCCCTTGCTGACCAGCATCCTGACTATGTATAGATGTCCATTGTATGCGGCGTCGATCAGCGGGGTGGCGCCATTGTTGTCCAGCGCGTCAATCTGGGCTCCGGCGGTGAGCAGGGTGTACGCCAGGCCCATGTTGCCGAAGGCGCAGGACATATGCAGCGGGGTGGCGCCCAGGTGATCCTTCACCATGATATTCACACCCCCCTCGATAAGCTTCTTGGCTTCCGCCACGTCACCCGTGCGGGCGGCCTGCATCAGCTTCTCCTCCGGCGTGGCCTGGGCATAGGCGTTGGCGCCGCCCAGGGCAAGGATGATCGCCACCATTCCGGAAAGGCGGCGGAGGAATAGTACAAATTCATTCATTGTGGAATTTCCTTAAAATAGGGGATTTTATCAAATCCAGGCGGTGGATGGCCCAAATATAATCGTGGCGCTGTCAGTTTTCTTCTCCTTCTTCCTCCGGGCCGATGGCTTCCATCCGTTTCATTTTCTTCTCCATCTGTCGAACGGAGACGAACACCTCCTCCAGCGCCACATCGGCCTGGTCCATCTTGTCCCGCGCTTTTTCCAGCCTTTCACCAAAACGGCCGAATTCCTTGCGGATCAGCGCCAGCAGCTCCCACACCTCCTTGCTCCGCTTCTGCATGGCCAGGGTGGTGAACCCCATCCGCAGGCTCAGCAGAAAAGCGGTGATGGTGGAAGGCCCAACGATGGCCACCTTATGCTCCCGACGGGCCAGGTCCAGCAACCCCGGCCTCCGCAGCGCCTCCAGATACAGCCCCTCGGCGGGGAGGAACATAAGGGCGAAATCCGTCGTGACCGGAGGGTTGATATATTTGTCGCCGATCTTTTTCGCCTGTTTTCTGATGGCCCCCTCCAGGGCCTTGGACGCTTCGGCGATGGCCTGGGCGTTCCCATTCTCCTGGGCGTCGAGCAGGCGCTGGTAGTCCTCCAGGGGAAACTTGGAGTCTATGGACAAGTGGAGCGGGGACTGGGCGCCCTCGCCGCCGGGGAGGAGCACGGCGAACTCCACTCTCTCCTGCCCCTGGGCCACCTGGGCGTTCTTGATATATTGTCCCGTGGTCAGGGTGTCCTCCAGGATCGCCTCCAGCCTGGCCTCCCCCCAGGCGCCCCGGCTGGTGATGTTGGTCATTACCTTTTTCAGGTCCAGCACATCGGCGGCCACCTGGCTCATCTCCCCCAGGTTCCTGTTGATCCGGGTCATCTGGTCCCCCACCCGGCTCAGGGTGTCCGCCAGCTTTCTCTCGATTCCGTCGCCGAAGGCTTTTATGGATTCCTTCTGCTCTGTCCGATCCTGGCGGCCCCGCTCTGCGTTTTCCCGGCGAACCACCAGCATCTCCTCCCGCAGGGTGGTTTCCAGGCGGTCCTGTCCCTTTTCCAGGATGGCGAAGTTTGTCCTGTCCTTTTCCATCTCCGCTTCCTGGCGCTTGATCCGGGACAGCAGGATGAACACCAGGGCAAGGTTCAGCCCCGCCAGAGCCATGGATATCAGGGCCGGAGTTTCCATTTGTGTCAGGGGTTGGAAATCCATAATAAGCGTTTTTGCCAAAGTTTCCTGATATCATATCCCAACCAGGGGGCCTGCGCCCCCGTTTATTCAATACAAAGGAAGGGGACAATGACCGAGAATCCGGATCTGGCGAGGCTGGCGCCACAAGTGGCCCTCATTGCCGCCAAAGCTGGCCAGGCGGCCATGGAGCACTACACAAAGGCGGAAGGCGCCGTGATGACCAAGGAGGATAACAGCCCCCTGACCCTGGCGGACCTGGCGTCCCACAGGCATATCATCGAAAAGCTGCGGGAGCTGACTCCCGATATACCCATCCTCTCCGAGGAATCCACCGAGGACATTACCTATGACATGCGCAGGGGGTGGCGCCGGTTCTGGCTGGTGGATCCGCTGGACGGCACCAAGGAGTTCATCAAGCGCAACGGGGAGTTCACCGTGAATATCGCGCTGATGGAAGATAAACACCCGGTGCTGGGGGCGGTGGACGCTCCGGCGCTGGGGAAGGCGTATTTCGCATGGAAAGGGGGAGGCGCCTATCGCGTCACAGGAGAAGAGCCACCGACGCGCATCCATGTGGCGGACTACAGAAACCGGCGGCTTATGGTGGTGGCCAGCAGATCCCACCAGACCCCGGAGCTAAAGCAGTTTCTGGACAGGCTGGGAGATTGTGATGTGGTCAGCTCAGGCAGTTCGCTGAAGCTTATGATGGTGGCGGAGGGCTCGGCGCATCTGTATCCGAGGATCGGCTACACCATGGAGTGGGACACCGCCGCAGCGCAGGTTGTGGTGGAGGAAGCGGGGGGCCAGGTGACAGACCTGTCGGGCGAAAGGTTGGGGTATAACAAGGAGTCGCTGAGAAATCCATATTTCATGGTGTCCGGGGAACCTGCGTATCCATGGCTCGAGTTGGTGGAAGGAATCTGAAGAGCGCAAACCGGAGCGGCGTGGCGGCATATAAATGGAGCGGGTGATGGGATTCGAACCCACGACTTCAACCTTGGCAAGGTTGCACTCTACCACTGAGTTACACCCGCTCTGGATATGCGAAAAGAAACATTTTAGCCGGGTTGTGGCCAATGTCAAGTTTCTTTGTTGGGGTGGAGTGGCAAGGCTTTCCCATTGCGCGGGTATGAGATGAAATTTTACGAGTTTTTCGCGGGAGGTGGGATGGTCCGCGAAGGGCTGGGCGCCGGGTGGAAATGTCTTTTCGCCAACGATTGGGACCCAAAAAAAGCATCGTGCTATCGGAGGCGATTTCCCGGAGAGCCCCAGCTGATGGAGCGGGACGTGGCGTCGATCAAAGTTTCGGACCTTCCGGGCCAGGCGGATCTGGCGTGGGCGTCGTTCCCCTGCCAGGATCTTTCACTGGCTGGAACCCGGAATGGGCTGGCGGGGAAGCGGAGCGGGACATTCTGGCCGTTCTGGCGCCTGATGGAGCAACTGGCGAGAGAAGGCAGGTCGCCGGGGGCCATAGCGCTGGAGAACGTATCCGGCGCCATCACGTCCCATGGGGGGAGGGATCTGGCGGCGATTCTGGGCGCATTGGCGGCCAGAGGTTACAGCTACGCCCCCATGGTGATAAACGCCTCCCTGTTTCTTCCGCAAAGCAGGCCGCGCCTGTTCATCATCGGTTTCGGCCCGGGGCTGGCCCCACCGAAGAGGATAATAAGTCAAAACCCGAATCCAATGTGGCACCCCCATTCCCTGGCCCTTGCCCAGGGACGCATGGGCGCCAGGGAGCTGGCGGGGTGGCTTTGGCTGGATCCGAAGGCCCCGGCGCCCAGGGAAGAAACACTGATGGACCTGCTGGAAGAGGACGCCAACAATATGCGCTGGCACACCCGGCAGGAGACCAGAAGGCTTTTATCCTTGATGAGCCCGGCCCATATGGAAAAAGTGCAGGAGGCTATGCGCTCCGGCCAGCGGTGGGTGGGGGCCGTGTTCAAGCGCACAAGAAAGGATAAGACAGGCGCCAGCGTCCAGAGGGCGGAAGCGAGGTTTGATGGCGTGGCCGGCTGCCTGCGCACTCCGGCGGGGGGCTCCAGCAGGCAGATCGTGCTGGTGGTGGAGGAAGGCCAGGCGCGCAGCAGGCTGCTCTCCCCCAGGGAAACGGCGCGGCTTATGGGGTTGCCGGATGATTACCAGCTTCCGGAGCGGAGGCAGGAGGCATACCACCTGACAGGGGATGGGGTGGCGGCGCCTGTGGCGCGATGGCTGGTGGAGGAGTGCATAGAACCGGCCCTGCGCCATGCCAGGGGAGCGGGTAGAGCTTCCCGCTAGTCCTCTTTCTTTTTGTCGTGGGGGGCCATCATTTCCGCCAGGTATCGCCGCGCCACGGTCGCCACTTCCGAATCGTGATCGTGGGCAAGATGCTCCAGCAACTTCTTTCCGTTCACCCCGCCTATGATGGTGGCGGCTTTGGTGACGGCGGAGCGCATCAGCTTGTCCGGGGAAGAGGCGAGCCTGGCCAGGGCGGCCAGGGCGTCGTGATGGGGAATCCGCGCCAGGGCCTCCGGCGTGGCCAGGCGGGTTTGTTTGTCGTGAAGCTGATTGAGAACCAAGGGGATGGCGCGGGGGTCGCCCTGGCGGCCCAGGGCCACGATAGAGCGCTCCCGGGTCCACCAGTCATCGTCCTTCAGCAGCGCCTCCAGTCCATCGAAGGCCTTGGGGTAATGGACCAGGCAGAAATACTCGGCCCCGATGCGGCGGATATATGGATCCTTGTCGGCCAGCAGGCCCATCACTTTTTCGTTGGACTCGTCATTGGCCCGCTCGGCCAGGGTGGCCACGGCGATTTCCCGCACCCACCAGTCCGCGTCGCGCAACGCCTTGACCAGGGCGTCCAGAATGCCGGGTCCTGATAGCCCTCCCAGTGTGTCCGCAGTGATGCGTCGGATGTTTTTGTCCTTGGAGCGCATGAGCGCCACCACTGGCGCCACCACTGTGGAGTCCCCCATCTCCACGATGGACTGGGAGGCCATCTGGCGCAAAAGCAGATCCTCGGACTCGAGCAGCGGCGCCAGTCGCAGGGCGACCTTGGGCGATCCCAGGTAGCCCAGGGCGTGGATGGCGGACTTCAACACGTCCGAGTCTTTCTCCACTTCCACAAGGTCGCACAGTTTTTCCGCCACGTCGTGGGATCCGGTGGCGACCAGGCCGTCCACCGCCTTTTTGCGGAACCATGGATTGCTGTGGGTCAAAAGGGTGGATATGGCTTCCACTGCCCTGGGGGTGGCGGCGGCGGCAAGGACGTTGATCCCCTTTCGCACGTGATCCTTGTCCTGGCTTTTAAGCAAGGGGATGACCTTGTCCACGGGGATGGCCTTTGGGAATTTTATCAGCAGCTTTTCCGCCCCGGCTCGGATGTGGTGGTCCTGGTCATTCAGCGCGTGGGCCACGGCCTGGGCCACCAATGGCATGTGGGCTTTTTCCAGGGCCTTCTGGCAGGCGTCCCGCCCCTTGTCGTCATCGCAACCCATTCCATCGATCAGCAGGCAGGGTATCTCCTCGCCCCGAATCGCCGATAGAATGTTGACGGCAAACTCGGGAAAAAGGGCGCCGATGCGCAGCCTTTCGAGCACAGGATCTATAGCCTTGTGGCCATGGGAGGCTATCTTGTCGATTATTTCCGGGCGCTGCTGCGGGGTGGCGGAGATGAACTGATCCAATAGTTTCGGAACCGGGTTGCTCCAGAACAAATGATCCTCCTGTCGGTTTGGCCGGCTTCTGCGCTACTTTGGCGATAACATAAAAGAATAAATGTTTTAAAGCTTTCACTCATGTTTATTATCCCTTGCCCGGGCTTTTCTGGCAATGGGTTCCCCGCCTACCACCAGCTGATCTCGTGCCGTATGATCAGCTTGTTTATTCGCAGCGCCATGTCCTGCAGGTCCAAAGGTTTTGTCAAAAAGTCGTTGGCGCCCATTTTGAGGGCTTTTTCCTTCGCCTCGATGGCCCCGTCGGAAGTGGTGACGATAATGGGAAGGGACGAATTCTGCATCTCTTCTCGAATGATTCTGATCACGGTGAATCCGTCCATGCCCGGCATGGAGATATCCAGAAGCAAAATGTGGGGAGAGGATTTTTTAAGCAGTTCGATGGCCCTGTCCCCATCCGACGCTTCCTCCACCAGAAACCCATGCCTCTCCAGGTTGGCGCGGACCAACGCCCGGATGGCGGGTTCATCATCGGCAAGCAGGATCTGTGGCTTCACCACGGGTAACTGAACATAAAACCTGCTCCCTTTTCCCGGTTCCGAATCAACGCAAAGGTCTCCTCCATGAGCCCGGAGGATCTCCAGCGCATAGGGGATGCCCAGGCCTGTCCCTATTTCCCCGGCGGTGCCAGGTGTGGAGGTCTTCTCCCCTTCCATAAAAAGATTGTCTATCTGCTTCTGGCTCATTCCGGCGCCGGTATCCTCCACCATCAGGGTGGCGCTCTCGGGACTGAAGTAGATTCGCACACTCCCCCCCTTGTGGGAGAATTTGATGGCGTTGGTGACAAGGTTGGCCAGAACCTCGTAATACAGCGAGGTGTCCGCGAAGAATCGAAGCTTCTCCGGAGTGTCGTTGACCAGGGTGATTTCCTTTTGCTCAGCGGCCAGCGAGGCCTGGCCGAAAACCATCGACACCATATCCCTGGCCTCAAAGAAGACAGGGCGAGGCCGCACACTCCCGCTCCGCAGGCGGGAGATATCCAGAAGCTCGTCGATAGTGCGCACCATCACCTGGTTGGTGGAAACGACCCTGCGCAAGATTTCCCTGTTTTGGGGGGTAAGATCCTCCCCGGAGCCTTGAAGCATATGGCTCAGAAAACCGCTGATAGCGCCGATGGGGGATTTGAGGTCATGGGCCACCAGGGAGACGAATTTATCCTTGGTGCGCGTGGCTTCTTCCGCCACTTCCTTGGCTTTTTTAAGGTTGTCCGCTGCCTTTTTCCTCTCGGTAATATCGCGGAAAATGCCCTGAACCACTTTTTTGCCGCCCCGCATGAGGGTGTGGGCGGAGATTTCCACCGGAATCTCGACACCATCGCTGCGCAACACCAGGGTCTCTATCGGATCTGCCATCTCTCCCCGGGAATGACGGCTGAAAATCTTTCTGATTTCATTCAATATTCGGGGAGGATGGATAGTGGACTGGTGCGCCCCGATGATATCTTCCCTTTTTCTACCCAGAAGCCAGATTCCAGCCTCGTTGACATCCAGCAGGATTCCCGTTTCCGGGTCCGCCAGGAATATGGCGTCGGGGGCGTTCTTGAACAGCGTCTTGTGCCACTGTTCGCTCTCCCCCAGCTGATCATGGAGCCACTTGGTCTCCGTGATATCCTTCTGGACAGTGAGCATCACATCACCGAACTCGGCGTCCTGATATCGGGTCACCGTGGCGGTGGTCCAGAATCCGGTCCCGTCTTTCTTTATATTATGGATTTCCCCATTCCATTCACCTTGGGTCAGAATGGTGGAGTCGATCTCCTCGGCCATCTGCTCCGGGCTTTTTCCTGGTTCCGGAAAGTTGAGCACGGACACATGTTTGCCGATCAGTTCGCCAGGACCATATCCGAACATCGCCTCGAATTTTGGATTGGTGTGCACAATGACGCTATTTGATACGCGGGTTATCTGTATGCCCTCCGCGATGTGCTCCATGATCATCGCCTGGGTGCGCAGGGTGGCGTTTACCCTGCTCATCTCCGTGATATCCTGGGAGGACCCATGCATCGTGGTTGGGGCGCCGACGGCATCATATTCGATCTCCGCCACAGTCCTGTGGAAGTGGATAGATCCATCGGGGTGGACTACCCGAAACTCGTATACCCCCTTTTTTTGCCGATTCCCCATGTTCCTTTTCATTTCGCCAACCATCCGTTCCCTGTCATCCGGATGAATTAATTCAATGAATTTCTGGAAAGTGAAGTCATGCTCCCCAGGCTCCAAACCAAAATTCTGGTAGGCCTGGTCGGAAATATAAGTGAAGTTGTTGGTGATGTCTGAGTGGAAGTAACCGATCTTTGCGATCCTTTGAGCCTCTATCAGCCGCTTGTCATTGAGTGTCATATCTTTCAGCAGGCTGGCGGTGACGTGGCGTAAATTGAGCATTTCGTGCAGGAAGACACTTTGCTGCCTGGCCGATATAGTCAGCAGCAGCAGGTATGCCAGAACCGCCATCCCCACTGTCCAATGCCCCGAATTGTTCCCTAATATAAAATGTGAAAAAATCAACGGGGTCAGGGATGGAACCAAAAAGGCCAGCACTGCAGGAAGGCTGACAGAATTGGTGGAAGCGGCGGCGGCGCACATTCCAGCGATGATCAGGGCGACTATCATATCGGCTTCCACAGGCAATTGCCGCGAAAGCATATGATTCACCTCCAATGAGCCGAACAAAAGCCCCGCCAGGCCGGTCATGATGATGGATAAATACATCCATGACTTGGGAGAAAGGCTTTTCTCGTTATTCATGAACTTCAGATATATGGCAAGTCGAAGCCCACTTAGCGCCAGTAGAATAACGAACCAGTAGACGATCAGATGGGTGGCGCCGATGAAATGGAAATACAGTAAGGTCAATACACCCACGGCCAAGGTCCCGGCTACGACCACTGGGTATTGCCGATAAAGGTGCCGTACCTTGTCTTGATAAATTAAGCTGTCAACTTGTGACGAATCCATGCCAATTCCCGCTTAACAGAGTGGACAGTGCCGTTGAGGATCGAATATTGGAATTTCGAAACGGGCTTCCTTGGTAAACGATAATTCAGCTTACCATGCGTCGATAACTTTGCCAATCAACTCCTTAGGCAGCGAAAATGCGTCCTGCAGGTTGTGGCTCCTTTTGTAATGCAAACAGCCGATTGCATTACATGATAGTAACTTTGATCGTGCCTAAGGTTCAGCAGGGCTACGGAACCAATATGTGATCTTTCGGCGCCTTTGCAGGACTGTAAAACAACTCATAAAACGTGATAGTATACGCTTAAGGGGAATGTAGTGTAGCAAATGGCGCCGCGCCGGGAAGCCGGTGGATTTTTTTCCGGGACAGCAGTATCAAACAGGGGATTCCCTTGCGCGGTGCAGGGGGCTGCCACGTTGTGGAGTCGAAAAAAGGTCTGGCATATCCAGGAGCTGTGATCCCAGTGAAGGAAGAGGAACTCAAGGAAGCGCTGTCGGCCTCTCTGGTCGAAAGCGACGAGCTTCGCGCAACCGTGGTGGAGCTGCGGGTGGCTCTGGAGGACATAATCCGCGAGGCGGAAAACGACATGCGCAAGCTGCTCGGCGAGCATGAAGAAGAAAAATCCCAGCTTACCCAAACCATAAAAAAACTGCGGCAGGAGCTGGAGCAGTCCTTCGCCGACCGGGAGGACGCGGTGCGGGAAGCTGTGAACGAAAGCCAGGACGAGATCAAGCAACTGCGGGACACCATATCCACACTACGCTCCGGCATGGAGGAGAAAGACTTGGAACAAAGAGCAATATTGCAGGAACTGGAAAACGAATCCTTCAACAGGATCCACGAACTGGAAGAAACTATCCGGGTTTTAAGAGAAAGGATGGAGGGAAATGTCGGGCAACCGGGGTAAAGATGACATGGTGAGCGAGGGGCATTCCAATATCCTGTCAAAATCCACAGGGCCGGAGCCTTCCTATCTGCGGCAGATGGAGACACTGCTCAACGTCTCCAAGCAGCTTGCCGCCATGGAGAACCTCTCCGAGATGCTGCAGACTATCGTGAACATAATCATGGAAGAGACCGGCGCCGAGCGCGGCTCCCTGTTCCTGCACGATCAGCAGACCAACGAGTTGTACACCTCCGTCACCCAGGGCGGGTTCGAGCGGGAGATTCGCATACTGGACACCCGGGGGGTGGCCGGGCATGTATACAAAAGCGGGGAGAGCATCATCGTGGATGACGCCTACGCCAACGAGTTTTTCGACCCTTCCTCCGACGAGTTGACAGGCTTCAAGACCCGCAGCATTCTTTGCGCCCCAATCCGCACCGTCAAGGGAGCGGTCATCGGCGTGGTGCAGGCGCTAAACAAGATAAAGGGCCGGTTCAATATACGCGACCTGAAGCTTCTGGAGGATATGGGCACCCAGGCCGCCATCTTCCTGCAGGCCACCCAGTATGTGGAGACCATGAAGAAGTCCCGCGAGCTGGAGATGGAGTTTCTGGAAGTGGTCAGCGAAGTCACCTCGGAGATGGACCTGAGCAAGATGATCCAGAAGGTGATGATGGAGGCGGCCCGCATGCTCAAGGCGGAGAGGACCACCCTGTTTTTGAACGACGAAAAGACCAGCGAGCTGTGGAGCGAGCTGGGAGTGGGTCTCAAAAGCTCCCAGATCAGGTTCCCCAACCATCTGGGGATCGCCGGAGCGGTTTTCAAATCCGGCAAGACGATAAACATCCCCCACGCCTACGCCGACTTGCGGTTCAACCCCGGAATGGACCGGGAGACCGGCTATTTCACCCGGTCGATCCTGTGCGTTCCCGTGGTGAACAAGAACGGCAAGCGGATCGGGGTCACCCAGGCGCTCAACAAGCGCGGCGGGGCGTTCAACGCCGAGGACGAACAGCGGCTGCGGGCTTTCACGGCCCAGGTCTCCATCGGGCTGGAGAACGCCAAGCTGTTCAACGACGTGCAGAACATGAAGAATTACAACGACAGCATCCTGGAGAGCATGCCCAGCGGTGTGCTCACCCTCAACTCGGAAAATGTGATAGTCACCTGCAACAACGCCGGGCTTTCCATGATGGGCAGGGCCCATGACGAGGTGGTGGGCAAGAAGGCGAAAGACTTTTTCACCGGCGGCGCCTCCTGGGTGATGGAAAAAATCAAGAAGACCGTGGAAACAGGAGAGCAAGACCTGGCCATGGACGCAGGCCTGGAAATTGGCGAAAAAAGCCTTTCCGCCAACCTCTCCTTCCAGCCGTTAAGAAGCTCCGAGGATGAGAACCTGGGCCTGATGATAATGATAGACGACATCACCAATGAAAAGCGGATGAAGTCCACCATGAGCCGGTATATGGACCCGGTGATCGCCAGCCAGCTTCTGGGGGAGGACGAGGATATCCTGGGCGGCAAGAGCGCCATGGCCACTGTGATGTTCTCCGACATTCGCGGCTTCACCACCCTCACCGAGGAGCTGGGTCCCCAGGGGACTGTGGCCCTGCTCAACGAGTATTTCACCATCATGGTGGAGTGCATCCAGCGCGAGGGGGGGATGCTGGACAAATTCATCGGCGACGCCATCATGGCCGCCTTCGGCATGCCCCTCCCCAAGGGGGACGACGAGGACCATGCCGTGCGGGCGGCCATCGCCATGCTCCGGGACCTGGCCCAGTTCAACCAGGAGCGGGTAAACCATGGCCTGAAGCCCGTGGACATGGGGATCGGGTTGAACACGGACACCGTGGTCTCCGGAAACATCGGCTCTCCCAAGCGAATGGATTTCACCCTGATCGGCGACGGGGTCAACCTGGCGTCCCGGCTGGAGAGCGCCTGCAAACAGTATCACGCCAAAATCCTGATCAGCGAATACACATACAAACGGCTCAAGGGGACATACCGCATCCGGGAAGTGGACCGGGTGGTGGTGAAGGGGAAGACCGAGCCTGTGGGGGTGCTGGAGGTGCTGGATCATTATACAGAGGAAGATTTCCCTTCCATCATGGAAGTGGTAAACTATTTCGGCGATGGTGTGAAATGTTATCGCGAACAGAAACTGGACAAGGCGGTGAACTTCTTCAAGAAGGTGCTGTCGCTCCATCCGGGGGATGAGCTTTCGCGGATGTATATCCAGAGATGCGAAATGATGAAAGTGAATCCTCCAGGGCCGGAATGGGACGGTGTGTGGGTGATGGACCGGAAATAACGAAGGCCCCGCCTGGGCATAAAAAACAAGGAGCAGAGCATGAGCCACAAGTTCCCCTCGGATGATTGGACCCAAAGCTTCGGCCAAGTGATCAACGCCAGCGACGACTACAAGCAAAGAGGCAAAAACTGGCGCGCCGGCCCCGTGTCGTTTATCGTTACCGCCGCCCCGGAAATCGGCATGACCCAGGATTTTGGCATGTTCCTGGACCTGCATGAGGGGCAATGCCGCAGCGCCCGCTCCTGTGACCTGGCAGAGGCGGAAAAAGCGCCTTTCATGATCCGGGCGGAATATGGTTGGTGGAAATCGGTGATCCGGGGGAACCTGGAGCCGGTGCGGGGGCTGATTACAGGCAAGCTCAAACTCAAAGGAGACCTCACCGTCATCGTCCGCCATATCGGCGCGGCCAAATCCCTGGCCGACTGCGCCTCGCATGTGGACACCATTTTTCTGGATGAGGCGTAACCGCGTGGCTTTGAAATCAACACCGCAATCCCCCTTCGCTTTCCGGATGCCGGTGAAGCTTGTCTTCGGCGAGGGCGCCGGGGGGGATGTTTCCGCGGAGATGTCCGAGCTTGGCTGCCGCATGGCCCTGGTGGTCACCGACGAGCATGTGGCCACCGCCGGAGGGGCCTTCGACAAACTTATCCGCGGTTTGGGCCCCAGGCTGGGGGGGGTGTTCCGCGGGGTCACCCAGGACTCCGGATACACGGTGATCGACGAAGGGGCGAAAATGGCCGCCGACGCAGGGGCCGATTGTGTCATCTCCGTCGGGGGCGGCTCGGTGATCGACACCGGCAAGGGAATCAGCGTGGTGTTGAAAAACGGCGGAAGTATCCGCGACCATATGGGAGTTAACATCCTCGCCGGTCCCCAGACCCCCCACATTGTCCTCCCCACCACCTCCGGCACTGGCAGCGAGGTGACCAATGTGGCGGTGATATACGACAGCGGGGAAAAACGAAAAAAAAACCTGCTGGACCACAACATATTCCCGAACACGGCGGTGCTGGATCCGGAGTTTCTGGTTCATCTGCCCCCGGCCATAACCGCCTCCACAGGGATGGACGCTGTCACCCACGCCATAGAGGCGCTCCACTCCGTAATGAAAAATCCCGTGTCCGACTCTCTGGCCATGCAGGCGCTGCGGCTGATGGGCCAATGGCTGCCGGTGGCATGGGCCGAGCCCGGGAACCTGGCGGCCAGGGGGCACACCCTGGTGGGCTCCAACCTGGCGGGAGGGGCTTTTTCCAACGCCATGGTGGGGCTGTGCCACGCCATCGCCCATGGGCTGGGAGGGGTGGCCCGGGTCCCCCATGGTCTGGCAAACTCCATCTGCCTGCCCCATGTGATGCGGTTCAATATGGAAGAAGATCCCCAGCTGTATGACCAGGTTGCCGAGGCGCTGGGCCTGGGCTCCGGGGAGGAGGCCCCTGGGTGGGTGTTGGATATGGCGCGTCGGATGGAGCTGCCCACCACTTTGAAAGACGCAGGGGTGGCCGAAGAAGCCCTGGGCGAAGTGGCGGAGGCGGCCATGACCGATGGGGCGGCGCTCTATAACCCACGCCCGGTATTCGAGCCGGAAGAGATAATGCCGCTTTTGCGTATGATCTGGGCCGGGGAATAGACGATCCTGGCTTTGTATATGCAGACGATTTTCCGCTGACGGACTTGCAGGGATTCGTTTTGCTCCATGAGCGTTGTCGCAGTTGATCTATGCCGGAAAATCATATTAACATTGCCATCACATTCTTGGAGGGGAATATGCTGGTCGACAGCGCGGCACGGCTTTCCTCTTGTTTTGCGCCACAGTAGAAGTGGCCAGTTTGCCGAGCTCTTGTCCAGAGCACAGACAGGAAAGGGTGGGGGAGAGGTTTTTGCGAACATATGTAATTGCGCTTTGAATTTGGCTGACAGAATGTATAATTGAACGTCCGCCGCGCATAAGCGCGCAACCGAGGCCCCCGTAGCTCAGGGGATAGAGCGCCGGATTCCTAATCCGTAGGTCGCAGGTTCAATTCCTGCCGGGGGTACCATTTATTCAATAGGTTATGGTTTTTTTGTTGTTTTGGTGAATTCTAAAGTAATCGCCAAGTAATCGCTAGGCCGGAATTTCTATAGCTTTCCAGCTATCCCTGGCGATGTAAAGTGGCCACCTCAACGATGGAATTTTAGATTTCTACCACCAAAACAATCGCAAAGAAAACAAATATTACTTTATCAGGATTAATTCAGCCACTCTAGCCGCCAATTCCGTCCTATCATCTTGCTTTGATTTGCAAGCCGGTGTTCACAGAATGAAGGCTACACAATAAAGTAAGTCAGGAAATCGAAGTACAAGGGATTCCACAAGATAGCGCTCTTGTGGGATAACTCGAAATTAGGAATGGGGTTCAGGTGGTCGGAGGTTCAAATCCTCTCGCCCCGACCAATTTATCAATTGGTTGCAATAATTGATCGCGAT
>Ga0224501_10000771_pt1 | contig 24842 bp, 24 predicted proteins | sample SF_Oct11_sed_USG_4_FD_169105 | JGI IMG/M metagenome (GOLD analysis project Ga0224501, IMG submission 169105) | Sediment microbial communities from San Francisco Bay, California, United States - SF_Oct11_sed_USGS_8_1 | ecosystem: Environmental > Aquatic > Marine > Sediment | place: USA... | reverse complement strand
TAGAATATGTAGATCTAAGATTGTTCAACCATTCTGTATCACTATCAATTTCTTTTCGCAGTAATGATATAGATGCTTCGATATGGGATTTGGCTTCCTCCGATTTTAGAGGCTGCTTACACTCGAAACAAGAACCATCGTCAGTTTCGAAATCGGATATCTTTAAATTTAATAATTCAGATTTCTTATCTAATTTAGTTTTTTCCTCTATACCGGTCGCTTGCTGCTCACTCAGTGTTTGATTTAATTTATCTATATCGTTTTGTATAAGTTCTTTTTCTTTAGACAAGTCATTTATCTTATCCTTATATCCAGATTCTAATTCAGAACGTTTTAACGCGTATTTATTATTGATTTCTTTATAGTCAGATTTCTTAGATTCTATGAACGATGATAACTCGGCCGATAATACATCCGGGGAAATCCATCCGCTTTTCTCGAGATTTTTTATAGCAGATGCCGATATATTATTAGATTCGGTTTCGTATACAATTTTTATTTTTTCTTTTATTGCTTCTATCGACTTTATATGATTAACCCCTAATTCATCTTTTTTATAATTCAAGTTTTGGTACTCGGCTGTGATCTTTCCAAGCTCTGTAGAAACTTCCATAAGACGATTGTCAAGACTTGTTATATCTATTTCTTTTATCTCACTTAGTTTAGATTGTAATTCGTTACAAACCCCCACCAATGAATTATATTCGAATATTTCCTTTTCTAGTTTTAATTTCAGATTCTCTTTTTCTTTTTCGTGATTTAAATCTATTAAACGGAGCTGATCATTTATTCCCTGAATTTCAATATTTAATTCTTTATTCCTGGACGAAAACTTTGTATAGTTTTCATCATAAGTTTCTAGATTTAAGATAGAATCTAGAATCTCTTTTTGTTCCGCAGGGGTCATTGTCAAGAACGTTTTCTTTACAAGACTGCTAAACAAAACAGAATTTGTAAATACGTTATAAGGAACTAATAATTCTTCGATTAGCGCGTTTGTTTTTGTCCGGGTGGTCCCCGAAATATCCTCATTATTCTTTAATAGGATTTTTTTATTTCCATACGTTTTATCATTTCTATAGTTCTTAATAATATAGTTGTCATCATCAATCGAAAAGCATAATTCGACGAGCATATTACCCTTTGATTTTTTTCTGACAACTGATCCGGCTGAGTTTCCTTTTGAGGTCAGATCATATAATCCGTAAATAAGGCCATCGAATATACTTGTCTTGCCAGAACCGTTATTTCCGGTAACCCCAATAAAAATATTTCTAGAAAAATCAAAACTTAATTTTTCATGACATTTAAAATTAATTAAATTTAATGTCTTGAATTGAACATGCTGCATAATTATTATTTACCTTTCCTAATTATAGGATTCGCTTATAGCATCTAGTGTGTGGTCTAATATAGTTGCAGCTTCTGTTTCCGAAATGTCCCAAACATATGCATAAATAAACGCGGGTGGATTGTGCGTATCTATATCAATATTATAATTCTTGAATAAATACAGATTTATTGCCATAAGCATAAGGCGCTCATAACAATATCTTTCTTTGAATGTTTCTGCCGTTTTCTTTATTTCCATTTCTTTTATGGGGGTCTCGTTTCCGACTTGCAGTTTTTTAAATTGCCTGAGTTGGAATTGAAATTCGATTTCTATATCATTTGTAGATTGCTTTAAAGTATCCAAATTAATTACTTCTAGTCTGGTGTCGGAAGATACGTCAGCGGCCCGACCACATAAGTGTTCCTTTGTAAATTCATAATCTTCATCTAGGTAATCATCGTTATGCATTTGCTATCTCCCTAATCAGAATTTATAACCCCCAAGCCGATTTTAAGATATTCATCTAATTGTTCGGCAGGGATATTATTTATCTCCATGTATTTTTTCATTTGATCTAATAAAGTCATGGAGGTATTGATTCCGCGTCTATTTGTATCATCAACGTAATCATCAATGATGTGAATATCTTCATCTGTATAAGGAATTTCATCATCTGTTTTGAAATTAGATCGTATGGTAACATAATGTCCATCCGAAACCAATTCTTTTGCCGAACTAACAAATTGATTTAATTCTTCCTTTGTACTGGCTGTAAAATTATGATATTCTCTAGCGCCCTTTAAAGGAATAGATTCGAATGTATTGGAATCACTATCAAACGCAATGAATCTCTTTTCCTCTGAAAATTCATCTCTTCGTAATTGAATCGGGCTTCCGATATAAATTACATTTCCAACTTCCTGTGGTTTGTGATAATGTCCAAGAAATACCCGAGCGAATTTGGAAAGATGTTTTACTCCGATATTAGTACGCAGTGAAATTCCTGAACTTAAAGAAGCTTCATTTAATCCGAAATGGCTCATTAAATATTTGGTATGCTGCTCATAATTTTTTTCTATTTCTTCCAGAATAGAATTACTATGTGGTACAAACAACATATTATCTACTATAGTTGGTCTTGTAATACTGGTGACATTGTGATAACCCCTAAATATATCTACAGATGATCTATTCGTTGCGTTAGAACTAGCATCGTGATTTCCATGTAGCATGTAAAAATGCAACCCACTATACGGCATAATGATTCGATCTATAAAATATACATATGCCCTTGTATGTATAATATCCTTAAGATCATTTATATCACCCAATATGCCTACCGAATCAATATCGTTCGATACAGCATATTCACACATTGTTTCTATTGCATCTACAATTTCACATAGCCGTTTCGGAACGTTATCAACCGTTTCAGTATCTTTCCAAATCTTTAAGTGTATATCCGCAGTGAGAACAATTTTCATATTATTCCTTTGTGCTCATTAGTAGGCTTACCTCCAAAGAAACGATCTCAAGCTTCTTATCAGAATAGGAGATAGAATCAGTTACCCGCAAGAAAACCTTGTTCGGATCGTGAGTTGTATAGAATATCGAATATTTAAGTTCTTTACTATGAGCCCCGGCAATTCTATAAATCGGGAATTTACATCTAGATAATTTATGTTCGTCTTTGAGGATATTATTTTCTGGATAATCAAAGGTCGCAATTTCTGCACTTACCGATTTAGTTTCTTCTGAATCTTCGGTTGTAATTGTATCTACTAGTAACTTAATTCCGTCATCATTAAATGAAAAATAAAAGGTATTTGTTCCGATATTTTTACTAACCGATAACAGGCGGGTTACATAATCCGAATCCAATATTCCGCTGATGATCGTATTCTCATCACTTTCTACATCGTAAGTTTTCTTATACTGCTCTATAGACATAATTGGATTTAGTCGATCCAATTTACTTTCGTCGCCCATGTTGAATGTTATTAGAGATTTTTCATCTCCAATTGCTATATGATCATCATTAACATCTAGTTTAATTTTTTCACTTTTATTGAATAATTTCATCAAATCTAATTTACTACTTGCTAGGGCCATTGATATATCTATATTCTTTCCTATGATATCTTCCAAATCCATATAAATTATTTGCTGCCGTCCATCACTAAATTGAATTACTTTACTATCCTTAATAATAATATTTCTTGAAAACGATGCGATGGATTTCATACCACTTATAAAAACATTAAACGTCTCATTCGACATCTCAATCATACAAACTCCTATTAAAGTTGTTTTGATGTGTTAATCTTTTTTAATTACAGTAACATCCCAGCCCCGGGATTTATATGACTGGTATCTACGCTCTGCCGATCTTACAAAGGGGCTAATTAATTTATTTGCTGTATACAGTGATTCGACGCTAGCTGGCCCTTCCATGTCTACAAAGTCTATAACTATAGTTTGTTTTTTTCCTGGTTTCGGTCGTAATATCCGACCGGCGGATTGCTGGACATTTGAGTTGGAAGTGCTCATAATGAGGGTATCTAAATCCTTTCTATTGTTTCCATCTCTAGCTGCTCCATAAGTGGAAAATACAACTTTCTTTTTTAAAAAGGATTCGTCTAAATCTGTTGTATCCGAAACTTCACTTTTTTCTTTTGCTGTAGCCGATGGTATAAATATACCAACTTCTTGTTTCGTTGCCATGCACCGCTTAGCTAGTTCAATCAATACATTTTTTCTATCTCCAAGAACTAATATTGTTCTATCTTTAACATATGCATCATTGATATATTTAACAACCATGTCTAAATATTTTTCAGATTTTATCATCTGATTTAAATATCTGGCGCGATTTATATCTTTTGCATAATGTATATATTTTTTATGCTTGGAATATACTTCGAACTCCTCAAAAATCATATACACTTTCGGAACTAACAACTCGTCATCTTCGGGAGGGAAATATTTTATCTCCCCCAAATGATAATTTAATACATCATCATTGCCATCGGATCTCGATGGAGTAGCACTAAGCCCGTATGTGTGTTTGGCATTTACTACTAATGAACATCTAGAGAACTGTTCTGGACCAACCCCTATATGACATTCATCAACAAAAAATATTCCTATATTCGCTGATTGCAATGAATTTATAGTATCTGTTTTATCATTAGCTACCGCGTATCTAACTGTTTGTGGAGTAGCAAGAATTATCTTCTTTTCTAAATCTTTTTCGTACGATTTAGACGATAATCTGGCTATATCAGATTCCTCTAAATCGGTAAATTGTAAAATTTCCTTTTTCCAATTACCTAACAGTTTATCTTTGTGAGCAATAATCAGAGTTCGTTGTTTCAGTCTAGCAATTGTTTCTATAGCTACAACTGTTTTTCCAGATCCTGGCTCGAGTTGAAGAATCCCTTTGGTATTTGAAGTTAAAAAATTAATGGCGTCTTCCTGTCTCTTATTTTTTGGAACTATGTTAGAATTTATTTCTATGGATTGTCCATTCTGTCGCGTATCAATTACTTCGGCTGGGTTAGATACTGGAAAATATCGGGGGACCAATATATGATCCCCATAATCTTCATATAGTTTAATTTCTTTAAACTCTCCATTTATTTGATATACTTGGCGAGTCAAATCCGCTATTGCATTATGATAATCGGGATGATCTTTTTTTATACGAAGTCCCGAATCCAATATTATATTCATACGCTTGTATCGATGTTAGTTTTGCTTATATTCATTGTGATTGGTGTATCGTGATTGCTTTGATTAAATAATAGAAAGTTTATGTCTTCCATAAACATTATTTGTTCTGATGTGTTTTGGGACACGGACTGATCTATCAAAATTTTTTTTATTAAAACATTATTTAAATATATCCAACCATTTATATCACAATGTGGTATAAATATATGGTTTACTGGGGTTGTATAAAATTTGATCTTCGGTCTAGTGCTTATTAATTTTATATTTGTAAGATCTATAGTTGAATTTTCTATAGATATATTATTATATACTATTTTTATTGTTTCGTCAAGTAGTTGTCTCGATTTGTATTGAAATGATTGGAATTTAGTTAAATCATATAGATATATTAATTTTTGTATTCTACAATTATTTATTTTATACGATGAAAGTACGTGTTCCGCTAGAAGAGAGTGTTTTTGATTAGTCGATATAATCTCTAATGTTTCTATATCTGTATCAGATATATGAATAATAGGAAACGATGTCAAAATTGGTTTCCCGTCATCCAGCGATGGGTGTACTAATACAGTAATATCAAGAGTTTCAATATAGTTTTTTGTTGATTGGTTATTAACAATTGCGGCTATATCCACAACCGGACCAGTTGATGGATCATCGTGCTTTAAATGAAATATAAATGCCCCGTGCGAGTTAGAATACAGTCTAAACATATTAGTAGTTTTAAGCCGATTTACTATAAAAAAGCTTGGATTAAGAGTATTATTATCTAACACAACTACTACTCCGGTTTCTCGTGATGAACCCGAAGCTATTTTAATTCGTAATGATTTTATTTTTAATTTCCGATTTGGCGATTTTGATAATGTGTGCATATTTACTCAAATTTAAAATATTTTTAACTGCCTCGTCCATAACAAGAATATATAGTTGGCGTTTCTGATCAACCTGTCTTGAATTGCTGGTAGAAATATCTTTAATTATTAAATTGGTAATTCCAGATCTTTTATCTAAACTACGAAATTCTATACACGATACATTAGAAGCGGAGTTCTCATCTATAGATAATTCAACTGTTTTAATTCGGCTATTGTTGTCTAAAACTATAGATTTCTTTTTAAACCCTTTAAGACAATATGTGTTTAGTATAAGATGTTTAATGCAGGTGGAATTTAATACAGCATATTGAAGGTCGGGAAGTCGAATTTCTGATATAAACATGCATTTATTTATAGTTGCGTTAGACAATTTAAACCCAGACCTACCTTTAAAATAAATAGTGAGTTGTTTATAAAATCGACTGTCTATATTTTCGTCTGGGATTGTTTCCTTAAAAATATCGATTATATTTGCGTCTTTATTATGTTTATACCTTACTTCTTTAGGTTTGGAATTTGGAAAATCAAATCCAAAGCCATTCCTCCGTATGTATAGAGCTATATCTTTTTTATAATGTAATGTCTCAATTTTGTGATTTTCACTTAATTCCGAATTACCCGGAGGCAAACTTAAATCCAACATGCTCTTCGTCAATGTTTTTTTAGGTGTCTTATTACTAAATTCTAGTTCAACTACTCCATCTGCGCTATGTTTTATATCTTTTAATTTGATCATTTTATATCACCATTATTTTTATACCAAGAGGTTTATTTAGATTGAATTTTGGTGGTTTAATATCGACTATGCGAGGCCCGTCCTTTATATTTTTTACTAATATTTTATCTATATACGAATCATCATCTATTATTATATCACACGATTTATTTTCTGTATTAAGTTCTGATGGAACAGATCTATAATCGTTTTTAGAAAATGAATGCCCCGAGAAGTTTTTTATAATTAAATTATTTATTTTAGAATTATGCATTTTAATTTTAGGAGATAGTTCCAACAAGAGATTTGGTAATTCCACCTCCAATTGATGTATGGATGAATTATCTACTGTTATATCACATATAAAGCAACCATGTATTATGAAGTACATTTCTGTTTCTTCGAGATCTCGAATATATAATTCAGGAATGTGTGTATCGTTATACAATATCAGTTTCGTCATAAACATTGCAGACGAATTTAAATTAGGATATCTTTTCTTCATATAATTAATTAAACGTTTTAAATCTACTGTCTCCGACTGTCTTATAGACATACCAAATACCGATACCACTAAAGAATCAAATGCTGTAATAGTTATAGAATTTCCAGTATTGCCGAACCTAGTAACTCTTTCTGCAATTGCTTCGTATTCATATAAATCACTATGAGAATTCCCATCTAAATTAGCCGAAAATGTAAATGTCGTATCGTCTTCAATATAGTCAGTAATATTCATAGATAAAAACCGAGTTTAATTTTTAATTAGAATAGCCAGTTTCCGCTCCCATAATGGGATTTAATATGCCCTGGTGGTATTCTACTAACATAACCGGTTAGCAACATATTAAGTAACCGATTGTTTTGAAGTATGTTCGATATTATTGTATCTTCCCCCTGCAAATAAGATTGTTCGAACTTACCAATTAAATGCGTAACCTCCTCAAGGTCGAAAAATCTATTTGATATATCCTCCGTAAACGGATCTATATATTCTACTAACGAGGCTTTGATACTTTCGGTATATCCATCTTCGACCATCGCATACGCGAAATCTATTTTGTCATACATATAATTACGTTTTGAAAATTGCTGCCGCTTTTTCATATTTTGTATATTCAAATATATTTTTTTATCTAATAAATAGCTAGATAGACACGCGATATATTTGTCTTGTTCGTCATGTATGAAAAACAATTCTTTGAAGTCCTTTTTATCTTTTAAATTTAATAATATGAGAGAGCATCCTTCCTTTAATGGTATCTCTATGCCTGTATTTATTTGAACTCTATTAAATGAACTTGGCCACCGGCTCTCAAGATAATAATTGGTACCAACTACACCAATAGGGTACTTATTATTATCTTCCATAATATCTAAATACTTTTCCATAATTTTAATGGAGTCGGTAGTGAATTTAACATTATGATGTTTTAAGAATAAATCCTCTTTATTTTCCTGTAATGATTTCACATATAACTCATCCACTAAAATATCTCCTATAGTTAACAGATACCCTTATATTCGGATATCATATATTCGTCGATGTTAGTTAGGTTATTTACCAGATTAGATTTTTCTTTTTTCAAATCATCTATTTCTGGCTGTTGATTATTCAACATAGCTGCGATTGAATATCTACCCATTACCCGGCGTACATCCGCTTCATTGAACTTGAATTTCTTTACCATATACTCGACTATTTTATCGACGTTATATTTACAGCTATCCACGATATCTTTGATATTTTCTCGTAATGCTTTTATTATATGACATTCTAAAATTTTATTTTCGACCCTAGATATTTCAGATTTGAAAAATAGTTCTAGAATGCTTTTTCTAAAGTTGTGAGCATTTAATAACATCTCATCTACACAACTATAAAACGGGGTATCTTGCTTTTCTTCATTGACTACAATGATATTATAACCAACTTTCACGGTCAATGACTTATCGACGGCTTCTACAAGATCAGTAAACAGTGTACCTATATTACGTTGCTTTAAAAGGCGCAATGTGATTTTATTTGGGTTATCCTTATCGGAATTGTCAATATATCCAACTAAATTATTATCGAAAAATTTTATTTTTTTATATTTATTAATATCGTTAAAAATACTCTGAAAGGAAATCCCCTTCATGTTATCTCTTGGGGGCCATCCGTAAATATGAATTTCATTTGTAGAATGATCTACATCATATTTACCCTTCATCTCAATTAAATGCTTTCCCGGTTTGCTCAATAGATTATTAAGAACTGTTTTGTCGGCGAGAATATCACAGTTGTGCATTTTAGGAACAATAGTTGGATTTCGCTTTGTAACGCCAAGTAATCCCTGCAACCTCTTTATGAGATCTTCGAAGTTATATACTGGAAACGCAGTTCTGAAACCGAATGCCATATGGCTCATATCCCGCACCCCTATGAAACAAAGAGGAACCATGCTAGGGAGAACCTTTGGTTCTGGATCCAAATCACTTTCTTCCCATTTAACATAATCTACCAATGAGAATGCAATTTTTTCAATGAATGGATTTGCCCGCATAGATGTATATCTTGGGGCTGCCGCAGGTTCTGGCTCGATTCCATACGGATCACCCCAGTTACCACTTCCTATAGCTAAATTGTTTTGAACACACCACGTAGCCGGCGTTATAGCTAGTTCATGAGGATGAAACTTACCCATCAGATCTCCAAGAACCCTCGCGGTTTTTACTTTTTTATTAGCTGCTACTAAATGAAGGGTTAAGAGTAATCTACGATGCACAGGAATTAATCCATCTATTGCAGATGGAATCATTTTTTCTTTATTGACATATTGCGAATACGAATAATAAAGGCGTGGTACAAGATCCTTCATAATTAATATTACTCCTGAGTAGAAAATAAATTGTAATAATCTGAAACTTTAGAGAGTTCCATAGATGATATTTCAACCTCTATAGAACTGGTTTTTAATAATTTTGGTGGGTTGCCTTCAAGTATATAGCGAGATACGTAATCCTTATAATAAAGCTTTAAGGATATCGTTGTATGAATATTCTTCTTTTTACGAGCTTCCATAGAAATTTCTTTTGCATTTCTATCGTTTAGAAACAAAATATTATCTATTTTACTTTTATTCACAATGACATCAATTGATATAAGATCAGTTTCTCTAACCCTTACTTCCTCTTCTGCCTTTTTCTCTGGGTCGTGAAATATGCTCCGAGTCGACATGACCCCCCTTAGTCTAGACATAGAATCAAAGATTGAATCTGAAAGTTTTAAATTATGAATATTTACATTGTCTAAATTTATAGTAAACCGGGGTTTAGATTTGTGTGAAAATATTTGACGATGGGGGTTAGGATAATTATCACTTGGTGGATTTATAATGAGAGTTTTTATAGCCGAATTCGAAATAGATATGGATTTATCTTTACTCATCGTCAGATTATTTATTTCGTGTTTATCTGCGTATATATGATTCAGATTTATAACTTGAATATTTTCGGTGTGTTCTATTGTTTTATATACTGATCTAATAAATCTTTTTTTATTCATTTCAAAGTCTCCACTTTCCAAGAGCCAACTTCCTCTTTTCTTCTGCGCTAGTTACTAGTTGAAATAATTTATCAATATGCTTTTGATCCCAGTTTACTTTTATTAGGCGACGAGTCGAGTCATCCAAAACCAATATTTTTAATTCGTCAGGATTAAATTCCCCAAGACCTTTTAACCGCCTGATTTTAGATGGATTTTTTTGACGCACTTTTTCTAATTCTTTATCAGACCAAATTGGTTTGAAGGTTTCATTTTCTCCGGTTCCATAAAGTGGAGTTTCGCATACAAAAAGTTTACCGTGTTTTATAATTTCTGGAAATACGTTTGCAAATAAAATAATTGTCAGCGTAGTAATAAAATGTCCGGCCGGGTCTGCATCGGCAGCTATAATAATTTTATCGTATCTTAAATCTTCTAATTTGAAATCATTAACACTACATCCCAGCGCGTGTATAATTTCTTTTACTTTATTACTATTCATAAAATCTTTTTTCTTTACGCTATTTATAATAACACCACGTAAAGGTAGTAGAGCGTGCTTCTTAGCATCTCTTACCTTTTTCAAACCAGTGATAGCACTCTCTCCTTCACCTATAATGAGTTCTCCATTATCGCCAGAGCAATCCTTCAACGAAGTGATTAAGGAAGAGGATCTAGTCTTGGTACTTACTCCACGCATTATCTTTTTAGATGATACGTTTTGCCTATAAACATGAAATCTTTCCAATAAAGAATCCAGGAAATCTTTATCCTTCAACATCTGAGCTTTGATTTTAGCGGAAAAGGAATCCAATATAGATATATCGGAATTTCTCTCCAGCTTTACTTTCACCTGTGCTTCAAATGATGTATTAACAATACCCATATTCATATAAAGTCTAAGCCAGTTGAAACAATCCTCGTCGTTGAATTCAAATTTCGTGCGTCGTTTATATGATACTAAAATATCCCTGATAGCATTAGTGATAGCTCTTACATGAACACCTGTATGAACCCTAGAAAGATTTACAGATGTAAATACTTTGGTCGTAATTGGGGGTTCATCATCCCATGCTAGTTTTACAGTCGCATATTCATCATTTTTAGCTACGTTGAATTCAAACCATTTTAATTTTTTTGTATTCGTTAGATACTCTTTGATGATATCATCTTCTTGAACTTTAATGATTTGGGTTTTACCGTCCACAATAAATTCAAGTTTTACATGCTTCAGATTTACAGATGCTATCTTTAATCTTTCTTCGATTATATCTAAATCCAAATCCATAGATTCGAAAAAGTTTTCAGATGGCACACATTTGATTTTCGTAGAATACGGCCTAGGATCTTTTTTTGTTAATTTTCTATTATCTCTTGTTATATGCATATCGTCCCTGAGAACATAATGTCCATATTCTTTCGGGCCATAGATATCGAACTCTACAAATTTGGATAACGCATATACAGCAGTCAGACCTACACCGTGGAGCCCAGATGCAATTTTATATGGCGAATCCGTATCGCCTTTATTAAACTTACCGGACGTGTGTAGATTAAGACATGCAAATACAGGTCGATCTTCTTCAATTGGAAGTGTTTGATCGAATGGAAATCCTCTGCCGTTATCAACTATAATTATCTCATTATCTTTTGTATTTATTTCTAATATAATATGATTACAAAACCCGGCTTGAGCTTCGTCCAATGCGTTGTCTAATAACTCTTCAACTAATTTAATTGGTGTTGCAGTATTGCCAACAAATAAACCAGGGTTTTTTCTTACGGCATCGACGCCGTTGAGTTGTGTAATTGATGATGTTGTATATGACATATAATCCTTTAGTTATAGGGCCCGATATTACAAAGGGCCCTAGTTGCTCTTATCTTCTGGATTCGTAATATTTATCGATCTCGTCGTTGACACGCATCCTAAATTCGATATATCTTATACGAAGTTTGAAGTATTCAATTTTGATCCGGAATTTGAACATAGCCATTTTGATATACTCTCGTTCGACAACGGCCACAAGAAATTCATAGATGGCGATATTAAATTTTCTAAACATAATTTTATTCTCCATGAATAATTAACATTAGAACCGTGTAAACTTCTCCATCAAACTTTTATATATATACTCATAAACGTAAAAACGGTGTTGCACCCATTATAGGATACAACACCGTTTACTACTTGTCAAGATAAATTAAATTAGTATTAAACTAATTATGCTTCGCATATTATATATAGAGTTAAAACGAAATACTTTTATTAGATGACGACGAAAATGGATCTTGTGTATAAGATCCGCCGCCAAATTGATTTCCTTGCGGCGGAGAGTCTTGCTCTGCTTCATCAGAAGGAGCCGATCCATTAGATCGTGGTTGTTTCGGATTATCGTTATTGAATAATCCCTGCTTCATCATCTTAAGACCACCACGAAGAATAGCTTTGTAGAAATACAATTCATTCGCACACTTTTCCAGAAATGCATAAAATACAGCGGCTTCGCTTGCCCTGAGAGTATAACCATGAGTTTGGCTATTTGCCAGAATGGTTACTGATAACCCATATTCAGTTTTTCTAAAAGATAATGTCGAAGGTTTGTTATTTGCGTAATGGGTTATTTTATATGCGTTTTTATATTTTTCATTTTTTTCACTGTGATCCACGTACTCCCCAGTATAAACAGCATTGAATGCCATTGCCAATTCTTTACATTCGATGGGGGTTAGTGAGAAAAATGCGGCATTTTTATAATCATAGATCGACTGATCTTTTGGGAGATTTTTCGGATCAGCTTGCGGATTAATCGATTTCGCGATTTCTAACTGGAAGGATGGCTTTGTAATAGAAACACTGAATCCTAGACATGCTACTTTCGGATTATAAAATCTATCGCGGCCATAACCAAGAGTGTTTTCGAGAGAATTGAGAAGATTGATATCCATTAAAGGACTCCTAAATAATATTATTGAACTGCGCTAATATACTATATTTTATATTAATTATTACATGCCTTTATCGTTGGGTTAAATATTGCTTAAATACACATTAAGCGGTTTTTCCTACCTTGACTTCTGGCTCTACATAATTCTCACCACGCATGGTGATTGAGCCGTTGTCTAGATTCAACAACGCATTCTTTTCATTTAGAGTTTTGGTACCAACAGTAAATAAAGATTTTGATACCGTGCTCGAGACGTTTTTAATATGAAGCTCATGAACTACATCCTTTCGTTTATCACCGAAAGATAAAAACAAAGTACTATCTGCTCCGCCGTAATCAAAACTAATTAGAGGGGCAGTGATTTTGAAATTAATTGAATTTTGTTGGACTGTAAACATATCTATTTATTACTCCGTAAAAATAATTGCAAAGAAAATAATTAACGAATTTTTTGATTAATAATTAATAACACATTTATTATAACAGCAGTGTATTAAAATGTCAACAAGAATTCTTTATACATTGTTTAATATATATAATTAAAATTTTTGTGTGATTGCTAGATGGGTCGATAGAAATCTGAAAAAGCTTTCCTCGTCTGTAAATAAAATAAATAACCTGAATAGCGTTGGAAGTTTATCTCCATGTTTTTGTACATAATCCTGGCAAGGATATAATTTCTTTCTTTTGAATGGAGAGTTCTTTTTATTGAATATTCCATCGAAACCACTTTTTAAAAAGATTAGAAGATCAACAACTTCCTTTCTCATATCAGAAAGTCCATTACCCTCGTTCGTATATGCGCGTAAATAATTCATACTATACGTATTTATAATCGCATTTAGTAACTGCGTCCAATAGAGAGATTCGACATTTCTGACGTTGTGAGCTAACACGTTGATATACTGTGTTGAAGATTCCTTTTTCACTTGGTCTATTAAATCTTCTTTATCGATATTTAAAAGATTGTAAGCGTCTAGATCGGTTTGGTCTTCGTCCGAATCCTCTTCATCTGTAAAAGCCATGTTAGCGTCTGACAATTGTAGCATAAAATTGTACTCCAAAAGACTATATATATTAAATAGTAGCTGTAACTGTAATTATTTAATAAATTACAGTTGCGTTTCCAAGAACCCATCCTTTTTGGGAGAAACAGAGATGGATTCCTATAGTGATGTTAATGCGAACATCCATAACGTTGTATGTAATTCAATCCTTAGTAAGGAGATTGCTTATGTGGTATCGCGATGTGAATGTAATACCTTTAATATTTTTCTGCGTGACGACTGTGGGCCGCGTACCGCCCTAATAAGGGCGGCTTTTTTGCCAATTTTTTTTATGTTCTTTTTGTTGCATAATATGTTGCGCCGGCTCCGACGGGCCCACCAAGCAATCCACCAGCAGTAACAATACGCTTTCTCCTCCTGATATACTCTTCTCTTTGTTTTGGATTCATACCTTTAGTTTCTTTATCAGCACTTTTATTTACTCCTCGTCTAGCCAATGCGATACTTCCTCCGCGAATAGCTGCGTCCGTCGCCATCAGTGCAGCCACATGCCCTACGCCGATTTCATTTAATACAGATTCTATTAATATGTGTTTAAATCTCTTATTCATTCTCTAATTCCTTATATTATATAAAATTAAATTTATGGAACTTCGCAAGCCCACGATGCTAATTCCAATATTTCTGGGGCTATACTGGCTGTAAATGCCAATGCTATAACACCAGCAATAATTGATACATAGTGTTCTTTTGCTAATGTAACAAGCATTTGTCCTACGCTTAGCTGACCCCACGTATAATCTTTATATTTAGGTTTCTGAGCAGAAGACCACATCCTGGCCCAAAAAAATGCAGCCAAGAAAGCTTTAAGGATAAATACCATCTGGACATTCATCATTTGCATGGATTCGGCTAACGAAAGATCGAAAAAATTCATACGGCCGATCATATACCCGAGAAGTCCTACTAACACAGCACTTATTATAGAATCAAACCAACTCCAATTATAAGTTATTTTTTCCCAAACTGTATTAGTTACATCTTTCAATTTACTTGGTTTTGCGCGTGTTATTCGTTTCTTAAGGTTAGGCATCAGTAGGTAATTCTCCTTAATTTATAATGTAATTTGTTTATATTTTTTTTGCTTGTTCTTTAACAAGCACTTCTAAATGATCTGGTAAATAATCTTCATTATTGGCATTATCTCTGGCAACAATTTCTTCATATCCGTTTCTATATGCTTCATAGAAATCAAACTTATATCTAAAAACATTGAATAAAAAATTAGCTCCATAAAACAAAAACCAAGGTATGGCAAGAAATTTCTTGGTTCTATACCAGTGAATCATTTCATGTCTAATTAATGGCTCATCTACATCTCTATCTATTCGTAAAAAAATAAATGGGAAAAAAGACAAACCAACAAAATTAAATCTCGGCCAAATTTTATTTTCGATAAAAATGGGTTCGTCTAGTATTAGAGCTGCAAATACGAAAGCAGCTACTACAATCCAAAATATAGTTAATGTCATAATATAATCTTTCTATTGCAATTATTGATTATTTCTCGCCGCATTGGTGTTTTTCTTATGATGTCTATATGCTGCAGCACCGGCTAATAAAGTAGCTCCTCCGGCTCCGGCAATAGCTAATTTTTTATTTCTCATTTTCCTCTCGGCGTATTTACGATATTGCCCCCTATATAGCGGTATAGGGTTGTTAGAGCTACCGGCGTTGCGTGCCAATTTATTTTTCCCCATAAATCCAATTACTCCCGCGATTCGTTTTGGTTTCATTGCGTTTCCGCCTTTTCCCATATAATACTCAGATGCTTTAAGTTGTCTCTTTCTAACGGCGGCTCGTAATTCCGGAGTACTTTTTAACTCCAACAATTCTATTTCGTTTAGTACAGATTCGATTAATGCAAATTTTTCTTTTTTGTTCATTTTTTCTTCTCTCGTTTGCGCTTGCGATAATAGGCAGCTGCTCCAAGTCCTGCAGCCCCAGCTAATCCAACGCCAGCCGCGATCTTTGCTCTTCTGATATTTTTGGCGCGTGCTTCTTGCTTCATTCGTTCTTTCCACCAAGACGGCCTGAATCCCCCAAGAATTTTATCTCCAACCTTTTTCGCTATACTTTCAGAAATTAGTTCTTTTTTGTTCATTGTATTAAACTATCTCCAAGTGTAATCCTACCATCATCTGATAAAATAAATCTTTTTCGGCACCGCCTTTAGATTTCTTAAAGTCGGTTTTACCGCCATGAATAATATCAGAAATCATTTCATTTTTGGTTCCGTGATCAGATGAAATAGGACCATAGAATTCATCAATTAATGTTGGGCAATCCCAAGAGAATAAGCTATATAAATCAAACTCACCAATCTTGTTACCGCCACTTGCTTTCTTTCCAGCAGTTGGTGCAAATGTCCTAGAAGTATAAGGACCGACACCACGAGCATGAATCTTCTTTTCCGATACGTGCTCTAATTTATGATAGTACATATATCCAACCGCAACCGGATCCGTAGTTCTGTTATACTCCGGTATCTTTAATTTATATCTATCCTTTAATCCTAATATACCCATTGCCTTTATAATACGATCTCTAGGTGGGCTTTTAAATGGGGGCATAATTATAGGAAAGAACCCTGTCTTTTTTTGTTTATCCTGCAGTTGTTTATATTGTTTATCATTAATACTTTTAAACCATCTAATTAAACTTTTAGAATATGTTTTTTCTTGCGTGTTATCAAGTTCGTTCATAACTCTAGTTAATATGGGAATAAAAGATGTTTTAGATGAGCTTAGTAATAAGTTGTTAAGCTTCTTGCTCATTAACCCAGTATGTAATTCTAATAATTGTCCCATATTCATTCTATTGATAATACCAATAGGATTTTGAACCATTTGAATTTGCTCTCCCCATGGAGTTATTGGCATATTTTCTTCTGGTTCGATAATAGATACAATTCCTTTTGCGCCATGGCGATTTGATAACTTATCGCCTTTCATCATACGCAATCGTTGTACTATGGTATATTTTAATAATATACCTTCAAATGGTTTACCTTTTTCCTTAAAGGTTCCGGTTGGATATTTTCCATGAAGTTTTATATATCTGTCTTTAAAAATATAAAACGCATCTTTTAATTTTTCTGGGATTTTATCTTCCGCTACATTTGAGAATATTTCTAATTTAGCTACTTCCCCACCGCCGGTTCTTACATATTTAAGAGTAAGAGTATCATACACAGAAGATGAATACGATACAACCGGATCTCCCTTCTGTAAAACATCTCCCTCTAATGCTATCTCAGCTATGTCTTCTGTTTCGCCTATATACGCACGAGTTTCTTCAATATGAGAAGATACGAATTTATCGGCACATGATTCAGAAATAGCAATGCCGTCTTCGAAATTGTATCCCTTCCATGGCATCAGAGCTATAAGTAAATTAGATCCATTTGATATACAACCATCTACTATGTTAGCACCTTCAGCAATTATATCTCCCTCTTTAACCGATTGCCCGGGTTTAACGGTAGGTTTAAAACTACTTAATCCTTCAAGGCCCTGCCCACTATGTAGTTTTAATGGTTCTATACCAACATTAGCTATACCGCCGCCATTTTTAGTAATGGATATAATATTATTTTCGATAGATTTTATCTTTCCATCGACCGGGGATTTTTTTATAAAACTATTAGATAATAGATTTGTTAATAAAGTCTCGTACCCACTTTGTACAGCCGGTATCTCTGGGTTTTCTAGTGGAATGGCTTGTTTAGTTTGCGATACACCCATAGTTACGCGAGCGCCATCATTCGATTCCACAAATGGTACGGATGCTGGGCCGGTACTTAAAATTTCGCTCGGCTTTATTTTCTTTTTGTCTTTAATATCGAACATTCCACGATCGCTAGTAATAGATGCCCCAACAGTTAGATGCTGCTGAATACCAATCTCTTTACCAACGGGAGTTTCTAGAGGGTCGATGTTTCCATAATATGTGTAATGTATATTTCTTGCTTCTTTTGGAAATTGATTAGAACTTACCACCCCGCCCATACCAATTGGACTAACTCTCGTCATGATAGAAAGTTCTTCCAATGGATTAATAGATTCAAATTGTGCTACGTTCTGAGAGTTGATAACTTCCGAAAAGGCTTTAGTCGGATTGACATATAGCTTAGCAGTCATATCTCCAGAAAGTCTCTTTAATTCAAACTCGTTATAACCGGCATTAATTTGTTTTTGAATAATGGACACGAATAATTCGCTAGCTCTAATACGATGCTTCTCCAAAGAGTTTCTGTCGTCTTTCGCACCTGAGACAACTTTATCCGCCATATACTTTAATATATCATCTATATTAGTTGGATCCCCTCTAGAAGCTAATAATTTGAACTCGATTGGAGTAATTACGTTCTGCCAGGTTTGCTCGACAACATAAATACTATTCCGATTCCCGGTTTCTTTTTCTAGGAGAGTTTGCCAGAATTTGTCTGATTCTATATCAAACGTCATAGATGAATGGTTATCCCGAGTTTTGAAAAATGAATTCACTAACTGAATTCCGGATTGATTCTTTTCATCTACTGTAAATACGATCTTTTTATCTCCACCTATTAAATAACTCATATCTGCTTCTTTAATAGCACTATCGGTTATTTTATATTTAACTCCGAATTTATCCATGGCGTTCTTGAATCCCATTGTATATCCAAGAAGAACAATGAGAGGCATTTTATAACCAGCGATATGTATAAACAAATAAGAATATTTTCTAAGTTCTTTGCTATACATATACATAGTAGAATAAGAAGTTTCCAATCTCCACTCAAACGGTCTTACCCCAAATATAGGGTATTTAACCAATTGAGAAATCATAACTTTCTTATTACCATATGTTTCAAATGTACCGTTTTTATCTAGATGCGGTAAATCGATTTGTATTTCATGCTCTTGTTTGTCTTCGTCTTCCAGCTTAATAAAATAGCGATCTTTGATGGTCGGTTCTAATTCCGACGGACCAGTACTAATAACTTTAATATCCATACTTTTCAATTTCAATTTAATATTTTTAGTCTCCAAGCGCTTGAACATCATTTTTAAATCATCTCGCATGGATTCATTGAAATCTATCTGCCGTTTATCAAATAGATGAGTTGGTATTTTACCATCAATTAATTTACTGGGATTTGCTTCTCTAATAAGCGGATTACTACTTGCTGATTTTGCAGGGGTAGGATTTAAAGAAGTTCTTAATAACTTTTTTACTGCTCCGATTTTATTTTTATCTGGTGCATTAGATATCAATTTAGATAATGCCGGTGCCTTTTTATCTCCGACCGCTGAGGTGGCGACCGCATTATACACAAGGGAATTTCGTATATTGCTATTATCAATTGCTCCTTTTAATGCACTGGCTTCTTCATCGTTATGCTGATTAGAGACATAATTCTTAATTATATTCTTTAACTTTCCGCGATCGCTTTTATTTAATTGCGAAACCAAATCAGATTCTTCGTCTACATTATTAGCAATTTCGTTGCTAATATCATGTATATTTCCAGAAGGCTTAATAGCTTTCAGGACTGCTTTCAATCGAGGTATATTTTTCTTTTTATTTTTGTCATAAAGTAATATAACTTTAGAGTCGATGTTGTCATGAGCAACTAGTAATAATTTATCAAATAGAGGAGTATCTTTTAATTGCTCTAATAATACCATACTTCGACGATATAAAATCTTCTCTTCGAACGGTTTACTCAAATCAATTGAATAAACCAGAACCTTTTCGAATTCCGGAGGTAGCTCTTTCAGACCAGTAGTTAAAAAATGATTAATCATTTTAAATTCCCGGCTATTTTTAACAACCTTAGTACGCAATCTAAATTTTCTAGATAGCGCCTGGAAATGATTATTGAAATCTAATATAAAATTTCTACCGGCTACTTGTCTATAATCACCCAATTTAATGAGTTTAGGAAGATATCCACGTTCCTGAATTCCCTTTCGTTGATCCGGAGTCATTCGAGATATAGCACCGGTATTGATGAAAGGTATTGATACAAACCTCATATTAGTTTTCGGAGATATTTCTAGATTAGATAACAGATTCATAATGTTATCGTTTTCTGATATAGTAACAAACACGTAATTTTGTTTATTACTATTCTCCTTCTGAAGAAGAAGTTTGTTGTAAGGTCTAAATGGTATTAATTTATCAATAAACATTGTGCCTGATAATAAATTAGTCGGTTAGGTTTCTAGAAAAGAAGATCTTTTCAATATTGGTTTCTGCCCCACGATCGCTGATCAATCCCTGTGATAGAGATTTACTAAAATCTTCTAACGCTAATCCTAAAGGCCAAGAGATAACACCGGGGAGTTTCCCCATAGATATCATTGTTGGATCATAGGGCTCTTTTAGACGAGCTAATACGTGCGGGTCTTTTTTATATCTCATAATATTAGAAACTAAGATTTCCATATGTACAGCATCATAAGGGCCTGTGTCAGAAAACGTTTTCCAAAACTTCATAAACAAACTACTTACATCTTCCCACGGACTTTTTCCGCCGATGTATGCACTCAAAGAAGATGCCAATTTACTAAAATCTTCTTGCTTTCTATTAACGGTAAACATATTTTCACCGGTATCGTATGTAATAGAAAAAAAGTCTTTGTCATCTACTAAGTTATCTTTGTTATTTAACCATACATCTATTTCCTGCTCGATAGTAACCTTGATTTCAAATTCCTGAGAATTAATAGAAAAATGTCCTACCGAAAGATTAATTCTATCATCTTTTTTGACAGCTGGAAAAGTAGATGTAAAAATGGATTTATTAATTACAATGGTGGTTGGATTATTTGTCTTTAAGGTATCTCTCTCTTGAGTAAACATACTTCTAATTTTTGGTTCGTATTTACTTTCCACATTTTCCATTAGTTCCGGAATCAAATCTACTTCTTTCATCAATACAGCGCCGCCCAAATGGAATGAATTATGAGTCTGTACTCCGCCTAACATAAATTCACTAGTTTCGGTTTTTACATCGTAAACATAGTGGTTCCATTTTTCCAATGTTTTGTTTTCTGCAATTGGTACAAATCCTTTAGTTATCGTATTTCCAAACCCCAATATAGATGCTCTAAACACTACATCGGTTTTTGCATCTTTGGCATCTACAGACAAAGTTATTCCTGCTTTATCAGCCATCAATTTCATCTGGGAAATAAGTACAAAGCTTTCTATGAAAATATTATAATTAAGAAATCTAAATAAAAACTTATTGATCCATTCTTTACTATAATTAATAAAGTTAGGTTCGAAACGAAGTTCGTGGAGATGCTCCCCAATAATTATATTCTGGTCTTCATCAAACAAAATAGTCATATCTTCTTTAATAAATACAGATAAAAGCAGGTTTGCAATATACTCTTCGCTCTTATCTGGAATTATTGAATTTTCATTGGTGATTATTTTGTTATCAATATAGATTTTATCATTTAATTCAACCAATCTTGCTTCAATTACATCTATAGTTCCATCTCTTTCGATAAAAAGGGGATGATTGTCCTGACAGAATAATGAATGATTACTCTGTGTTCGTATAAAGGACATATTAGTTGTTGGTTTGTGGCGTTGAATGGTTGTAGCAGATACCGCGCCGCCCCTGCCAACAATTTTCGTATTCAGCGTTTTTGTTTCAACTGAATCGTTACTCATCTGAATCTAACTCCATTAATAATAATTATAAAAAAATCAGGCTTCGTAAGTTGGGTTGAGAAAGATTGTAACACCTTCCTCTAATTGGGCTCCATCTTCTTCTGTTTTTGGAGCAGCATTTAAAACCCCAATTTCTATCCTCTCATTCGATGGATTTCTCCATACGACATGAAACTCGTCTTCATATTTTACTACGATGCCTTCGCTGAAATCTAATAAATAGTCTAACGCACTTTTCATAACTGTATTTTCATACTTTAATTCTTCATCCATAGTAACTCCTTAATAATAGGAGGTAAAACTACTAACCTTTATTTAAAGGCAATAATTTGTCCTCCTATTTAATTTATTAGCCTGTAATATTTACATAAAAAGAGAACCTAGTATATTACCGGGTTCTCTTCTTGAAATCACTCCCAAGATTCCTAGGTTGACTTATAAGCTCGGAAGACGGAGCTCATATTGCTATAGTCTAATTAATATTTATAGTTTTAAAGAAATCTTCATATGTCATACAAGATACATTATGTTTCTTAGCGCTTTTCATCTTTGAAGAAGATCCGTTTAGATCATTTGTTACCAACACGGTAAGATCTTTAGATACTCCTGATTTCGGTTCATACCCATTTTCAACTGCTATATTCTCTAACTTACTACGAGTATATTCACTCGGAGCTTTACCTGTAAAACAAACCGATTTCATAGTTTTATTTACTTTCTTGGTTGTGTCTGTTTTAGGATCTAAATTCAAATGCCCCAGAATTTCCCTGGCGATTGCTGGATTTCCGTGTGTAGAAAAATACGTGGAAATAGCATCTACAGTCTCTGGCCCTATACCGTTAATATTCTCGCTATTAATTATATTTGTAAGAGTTAACTTCATTGGCTGATTAGTTCCGTGCTCACTTGCAAACAATAAAAGTTCAGGTATAATTTTTGTGAAGATTTTTCTAAAAGCAGTTCTTCCAACTCCGAATATACCAAGAGAAGCAAACGCATTTTCAATCGGAGGAGGATTGTCTTTTATTGCCTGAAGAGAGCTCAAAATATTATTCGCAGATGCTTCTTTAATACCATCAATACTAAGAAGTAAATTCTTCGTAACTAACGTAGAATCTAAAAATTTTGATATATGATTTATTTTATTGTCTTTATTATATATCCTACGGATTGTTTCCGTGGCTATTCCCTTGCACCCAAATATCTTTAATCCATACTCTATATTATTAACAATTTTATCTTCACAGCTATCATTCTTACAGATATAATAATGATCCGCCTTTTCTATTTCCCCGGAGCAAGACGGACACTTGTCTAATGCGATATCGATTCTATCTTCTCCATCGTCACGCCTATCCTTCAAGACTTCTTTAATATATGGAATCACGCCACCAGCTTTTTCTAAAGTAACATAATCGCCTATTTTAATATCCAATTTCTTTATGATATCAAATGTATGTAATGAAGCCCTACTGATAGTAGAACCGTCTATATCGACCGGTTCCAATAAAGCGGTCATTCCAATATACTCTCTGGCTACATTAAATTCTACTCCAATTAATCTAGTAACCGTACTCTGATTAGTATGCTTCAACGCGATAGAATGTTTCCAGTGATGAGAAGTATGGCCAAGCGAATTTCCATACTCTTCGTCTTCCAATTTAAGAACATACCCATCGTTTGGAAACTGATCTAACACGAGAGATAAAGCAAATATCCCGCTATCGATAGTTTCTATAGTTGTAGATATATTACGAAACCAATAGGGAACGAACATAACAATATTAGATTCTATTTCTCCATCGAAATTCATCATTCCCGCTACAGCATTTCTAGGATTCTTAAAAAAGTCACCATTCGATCTTTTAAGTTTATTTCTAACTTTAGTTTCGAATACTTCCGTAGGAATAATCAATTCCCCATTCTCTACTTCGTTAAAGAACCTACCAGACGTCGGAGCAGCGTTGACTATGTATTTTAGCTTCGAAGATATATTTTCACCCTCATATCCATTTCCACGCGTAGATAGAATTGGTGGATTAGTTCTAGAATCCAGACGAGCCGCAATACCATCGAATTTTATAGATAGCAAGAATTTTTCATCTTTGGTTCTTGAAACTTTCTGCATCCATTTTTTAAGATCCTCTACACTATAGACCTTATCTAATGATAACATAGGAATATCGTGTTTAACTTTTCCAGAAGAACTTACCTGAATTGATTCTAATTTATTTAGAACTTCGCTTTCAGGAAAAATCGTTTTTAATTCTTCCCTCAGCTTGTGATATTCGTCATCGGGTATATAATCTTCACCCGTTTCTGCGTAATGTTTATCAGCAGTTGAAATAATCTCTTCCAATTCCAACTTTCGCTTTTTTAATTTTTCTAACGCCATGTTAATTTCTCCGTAGCTTGTTAATGATCCCATTTCATGATTTTACTTATTTTCATATATAAGTCCCAGGATTCGTGTTTGGGAATCTCTTTAAATTGTTGTGTTCTACTATCGTAATGATTGAGTATAATATCCTCTAGTAAATCCTCGGTTTGTCTTAACCCATAAATACGATCAGTAATTCTATCAATATCATCATCTATGTTTTTATTTTCTTTATCTATCGTCATTTTTTATTATCTCCGATCCAACTTGAATCATTTGTTCGTTAAGCCGATTTATACGAGCTATAAGATTATTTCGTTCTGCCCGTATGGATTTAAACGAGGTACTACGCTTTTTTAATTCGCTGGCCAATCGTTTTATTACTTGCTGATCGGTTTCTGGAATTGCAGTGTAGACATTTACGGAAAATAAATACTGACCCTCATGGAAGGGCCGAATAACGGTATGGTCTACTAAAGAAGGATCGTATCCTTCTTCTAACAGTATAGATTTTATTTCCGATTCGATATACCCGGAAGTCATGTTGTTTAAATCTATAGAAGTGGCATTGTGAGTGCGT
>Ga0224501_10000770_pt1 | contig 24848 bp, 18 predicted proteins | sample SF_Oct11_sed_USG_4_FD_169105 | JGI IMG/M metagenome (GOLD analysis project Ga0224501, IMG submission 169105) | Sediment microbial communities from San Francisco Bay, California, United States - SF_Oct11_sed_USGS_8_1 | ecosystem: Environmental > Aquatic > Marine > Sediment | place: USA... | reverse complement strand
CCGCGAGAGCATTTGATTTAAAATCGCCTCCGCCCCCTCGTACTGATTTTCGTCCATCCTTCGAACGGCCTCAGCAAGCGGGCCGAGCGGTTCCGACGGGTGCGAGGTCGAAGCCGATGCTCCGGACGTTTGAGGTGTGATCGGCCCTGTCTTTCCCTTCTTCAAGCTCTCGACAAACTGTTTGGCTTCACTGTTGGCGGGATCGATCCGAAGGACGGCAAGATATGCGTCCTTGGCTTCTTCGTACTGTCCCTGGGCCGAACGTTCTCGACCTAATTGGAGATAGACATCCGTGGCTTCATCTTGTCGGTTTTCCTTGAGACAGAGCTCAGCAATACGTTGCTGCGCGTTGAGATTGGCGGGATCGATCGCGACGATTTTCTGATAGAGGCCCAAGGCCTCTTTCGGCTTCTTCGCCTTGACATAGTGTTTTGCCAAGGTCAGATAGTCTTGTACTGCGCTACTGACAAGGCCGCGTTCCGCATTCAGATCTCCCAAATGGCGATAGACCTCGAATCTGCTCGGATCGCACTTCAATACCTTCTTGTATGCGGCAATGGCCTTGAGCGTCGCCCCCTCGGCTTTGAATACGGTTGCGGCTTGAAAAAAGGCGGCAGTAGCATCCGGGACCGCATTGCGTTTCAGATGCAGGTCCCCGATGGAATTATGAATACTCCCGTCATTGGGTGCCTCCGCAGCCAGTTTTTTCCACTCGGCCACAGCATTGTCATACTGTCCCCGCGAGGCGAGTAACTGGGCCTGCTGCAATACTTTGCTGCGATCGACTGCCAAGACACACCTTTCCCGTTGAGAATAGGCACACGCTAACAGCCATCTCGGATTTTGTCGAGAAATATGAAGGAATTGGAAGGTATTTCACCCACCACGCCGGAAACCACAGGAAGGAACACGTGGAGGAACGGCACAACCGAAAAGTCTCCTTTGGCGTGGCAGGCTCACGCCGCAGGACTCCGATCAAAATACCGTGGGTCTGCCTCCTCACAGAAACAGACCCACGTCACAATTTACACAATGTTTTCCAAACTTTAGGATGCCGCGATGATCGACTTCAGAACATTCGCCGCTTGGGGTCCTTTTGCCCCCTGCACGATCTCAAACTCAACATTTTCGCCTTCCTTCAAAGTTTTGAAGCCATCCCCTTGCAACGCCGAATAGTGAACGAAGACATCTTCGCCGCTATCCAACCGGATAAACCCGAATCCTTTCCGATCGTTAAACCACTTGACCGTTCCCTTTGTCTTCACAATGCGCCTCCTTTCCGTAACGCCCACACGCAGTCATACACACACAACAGTCACACAATCGCCAATGGGGATGGGGGCATAAATTGGGCGATGAGAAACATACCTGGCGGGAAAAACCGACGGGCACCAGCACACGTGTTGCATGAATCACGGAGCCCCATTTCAGCGATAAAAATCGGGCTGCATGTAACATAGCGATTCTCTCCTGTCAAGGAATTCTTTTTTGGGTGAAGATTCTTGTTCACATTTACAAGCGTGCAGGACTCCCCTATAGTGTCCACCATATTGCCGCGCCAAGAACCCCGTGATCTTACGAACTCTGCTTGATCGTTACATTTTTACCGAACTACTCTCCCCGTTCGGCCTGAGCCTCGGGGCGCTCTGCTTCGTCATGCTGACGCGCGAGCTGCTGCGCTTGGTTGAATTGTTGGTTTCCAAAGGAGTCGGCCTGTGGTCGGTCATCAAGGTCATCGCCATGTTGTTGCCGTCGGGTCTGGTCCTGACGCTCCCGATTGCAGGACTCATTGCCTCGATTACTGCCTTTGGCCGTTTATCCTATGACAAAGAACTCGTCGCCATGCGAGCGGCAGGCTTAAGCCTCTACCGCCTGTCACAGCCTGTTCTGCTCTTCGCCTTAGCTGTCTTCGGCCTGACGCTGGTCCTATCACAATGGGGACAACCCTGGAGTTCGTTGAATCTCAAGAAAGTGGCACTCAATCTCCTCAAGGACCAACTTGTCCTTGCATTGGAACATGGCACCTTCAATGAGCCGATTCCGCATATGGTCATCTATGTCCCGGACACCTCTCAAGGCCGACCGACAAAAGGCATTTTCGTATCGGATGAACGGGCTCCGCAGGACCCTCGCCTCATCGTTGCAGAGGACTATCAGGTCTTCATGGACCAGACAAAGAATCAGGTTGCATTGCGCCTGATCAACGGCGTCGTCCATACCCGCTCCGACCGTGCCGACCAGTATCGTCTCATGTCCTTTGCGAATTACGATCTCAAGATCAGCCTGGCCAAAAGCGCCTATTCGGCGACCGAAGAGCGCCCGACGTACGAACAAATCATGGAGATGATCCGAAAGGGAGGGGAAAAGGACTCCACCGGTCTCCGCCGCCTGATGGAATACTATAAGGATTTGGCCTTTCCGACCGCATCACTGGTATTCTGCCTCCTGGGTGTTCCCGTCGGAATCGTCTCCAAACGATCAGGGCGCGTCGGGGGATTCGCCGTCGGCGTCGGGGTCATCGTCGTCTTTTACCTCTTGAATATTGCGGGGGATTTTTTGGTCACGACCATGATCATCAGCCCCTTTGCCGGAGCGTGGTTGCCCAACATCGTATTTGTCTTGGCGACCATCGCCCTCTTTGTCAAAATGAGCCGCCAATAGATAACATGACGATTCTCTTTCGCTATATCCTGCGTGAATACGCCAAGATCTTCTTCATGTGCCTGTCGGGCCTGATGTCGATCTACATGATCATCGACTTCTTTGAAAAGATTCGACGGTTTCTCCGTTATGATTCCGGAATGGTCCCGCTGCTGACCTACTTTGCGCTCAAAATTCCCGCGATCTCCTTTCAGGTCGCCCCATTCGCCGTACTGGTCGCCACACTGCTGACGCTCGGGCTCCTATCACGCAGCAATGAAATCACCGCGCTCCGCAGCTGCGGAGTCAGCCTCCTCTGGATGGCTTCGCCCTTTCTGATCTTTGCCGGTGCCGTAGCGATGGTTCTTCTGGCATTCAGCTCGACCATCATTCCGCTCGCAACGGAAAAGGCCGAAGAAATACGCCTGGTCGACATCGAGAAAAAACCGAAACCGTTGACCGTGCAGGCGCTGCAACCTTGGGTGCGCATCGGCGCCGATGATTTGATGCACATCCGATCTATTGAGATCGGAGGGGAAACCCTCAGGCAGGTGCGTCTCTTCCATTTCGACCGCGCCTTTCACCTCGACCGGATAGTCGAGGCCGATGCAGCCCATTACACCGGCAACAATTGGGTGTTGCGGGAGGGGGCCCGCCGAACATTCGGACCGGACAACACGATCGACCTGGCGTTTTTCGATGAAGATACGGCTGAGATCCCGCTGATTCCCGATGACTTCTCCACCTCACTGACCGGCAAGTCTGATTCAATGACCTTTGAAAACATCCAGAACTATATCGGGCGATTTCAGCCGGAGGGTGTCTCATTCGCCCGCCTGCTGACGGACTATTATGGACGCCTGGCTTCCCCCTTCGTGACCATCATCATGGTTCTCGTCGGAATGGCGCTGGGGTTACGACGGAGCGGAATACGCGGCGGCAGTATGGCCATGGGCATCGGGCAAGCGTTTATCGTCGGGTTTTGTTATTGGACGACCCACTCCGTCGCCATCGCACTGGGTCGCGGAGGCGCGCTGCCTCCGATGCTTGCCGGCTGGATGGCCAATATCCTGTTCGGCAGCTTCGGGCTGTATCTGTTACTCAAAGTCCGCCATTAATCCAGTTGACTGCTTTCGGTTCTTCCGGTAAGTAATGGGCGGTCCTGGGAATACCAAGGAGAACAAGGTATGAGTGCGCGTGTCGTCATTACCGGTTTGGGAGTTGTGTCTGCGATCGGGGTCGGAGTCAGCGAATTCTGGAAAACCGCATTGACCGGACGCTCAGGCATCTCCTCCATCTCATCGTTCGACCCATTCCCCGTGACCGAATACCGATCGCAAGTCGCGGGGCAAGTCCAACACTTTTCACCCGAACAATATCTGCCTGCCAACCAAGCCAACCGTGTCGATCGCTATGCACAGTTTGCCTTGGTTGCCGTCAAGGAAGCCCTGGCCGATGCCGACCTCAATATGGAGAAAGAGTCTCCACACCGTGTCGGCGTCATTATGGGAGCCGGTATGGGCGGGATGGTCATGGGAGAGCGGGAAATCACCCAGCTTTTTAAAACCCATAAACCGAACCGTGTGCATCCGAATTTCATTCCCACCATCACACTGAATTCCGCCTCAGGCATCGTCGCCATGGCCTATGGAGCAAAGGGGCCGAACTTGACGATCTCCACGGCCTGTTCTTCCAGCGCGCATGCCTTGGGACAAGCGTTGCATTGCATCCGTACCGGCCAGGCCGACGTCGTCATCGCAGCCGGAGCCGATGCCAGCATTACCCCGCTCGTCTTTGCCGGGTTCTGCTCCTTACGCGCCTTATCCAGTGAATTCAACGATACACCGGAACGCGCGTCGCGCCCGTTCGACCGTCATCGAGACGGATTCGTCATGGGTGAAGGTTCGGGCGCCTTGATCGTGGAATCATTGGCCCATGCTCGAAAACGAAAAGCGAGGATTTATGCGGAACTAGCCGGATACGCGGCTACCAGCGAAGCCTACCATATGGTGATCCCACGTGAAGACGGAGAAGAAGTGGCCATCACCATGAAATTGGCTCTGGACTCGGCAGGAATGACTCCGGCTCATGTGGATTACATCAACGCACATGCCACCTCCACATCCATCGGTGATGCCGTCGAAGTCAAAGCGATCAAACGCTTGTTCAAGAACCGGGCGGATAAAATTGCCGTCAGCGCAACCAAGTCGCTCATCGGCCATACATTGGGCGCCGCCGGCGCGCTCGGCGCAGTCGCCTCCACCCTCTCGATTCATACAGGGCATATTCATCCCACGGCCAACTACGATGATCCCGATCCGGATTGCCGATTGGATGGCATCAGCCGTTCCCCTCAAGAACGCAAAGTGCGTACAGCCCTCGTCAATTCGTTTGGATTTGGAAGCAACAACGCTACCGTTGTCTTAAAGAAATTTGTCGCATGAACATCGCTCTCCCGTCATATCCGTCACCGAGCACCTCATTCATTGTCCACCATCGACGCGGGCGCGAGACATGAACCCGGATGAGCCAAATAATTGGAGTCTGTTCAAGCCTCTCCCGCAGGTGACTGCCGGGACTCTAACTTCTTAGAAGGAGCACGTATAATGACCGACACCGAGGTTACGTCTCAGATCGTTCAATCCCTTGCCACATATTTGAAACGAGATCCCTCCGCCATTACCGAGTCACATCACCTGCGGGACGATCTCGGACTTGATTCGGTCGCCATCATCGAATTACTCTTTGAAATTGAAGACCGATTTAAAATACAGATTCCCGATCAGGACCTCCCCGGATTAAGCACCGTCGGATCGGTCTCGGAGTACGTACAACAGCGACTGGCCTCCGGCCAGTCTGCTCCTAAAGCGGAAACCAAGCCGACTTCCGCAACGAAGAAATCAGTCGCGAAAAAGCCGGCTGCAAAAAAATCGGCTGCCGCGGCCAAGAAACCAGCCGCACCGGCAAAGAAGAAAGCCCCGGTCAAGAAGGCCGCATCGGCGGCAAAGAAGGCCCCGACAAAGAAGAAAGCGGCTCCCCCGAAAAAGGCCGCTCCTGCAAAGAAAACCTCAACACCTAAAAAGACGAAGAGGTAAGGGACCAATGGCCATTCCACAGCTGCCGACTCCCGTCACACTGGCACAAATCCAACAACTCGTCGGAGGCACGATTCACGGCGATGAACAGCGCCAAATATTCGAACTCGCCGGACTCGGAGAATCTACCCCCAAAGCATTGTCATTCGTCGCCAATGACAAAGCTGCAAGTGCTGCAGCCCATGTCGGTGCCGCGGCATTACTTGTCCACCGTCATCTGCCGGATGTGACCGTTCCTCAACTTGTCGTACCTCACCCCCTCATGGCTTTTGCACAGGTCGCGCAACGCTTCTGCACCCGTCCGATCGTTCCTCGAGGCATCTCGGAGAATGTGGTCCAAGGAACCGACGTCACAATCGGCGACACCCCTTCCATCTGGCCGTTCGTTACGCTCGGAGACCGCGTCACGATCGGAGCACGTGTGACCCTCTATCCCGGTGTTTTCGTGGGATCCGATTCAACAATTGGAGACGACTCAGTCCTCTATCCCAACGTGGTGGTGAGGGAGGGGTGCGTGCTCGGATCTCGCGTTATCGTCCACAGCGGAACGGTTATCGGCGCGGACGGATTCGGCTATGCACAACACCAAGGCCGCCATCACAAAATTCCGCAGATCGGCGGGGTCGTTATCGAAGACGATGTGGAATTAGGAGCCAATGTCACGGTCGATCGTGCGACACTGGGCGTCACTCGCATCAAACAAGGCACCAAGGTCGACAACCTCGTTCAAATCGCCCATAACGTCACCGTGGGCGAACATACCATCATCGTCGCACAGGTCGGCATCGCCGGCAGTACGACGATCGGCCACCATGTGATGATCGGCGGACAAGCCGGACTATCCGACCATATCACGATCGGTGATCAAGTGATGATTGCCGCCAAGGCCGGAGTGCACCGCAGCATCGAGTCCAACCAAATTGTCGGAGGAACGCCGGCCTTACCGCGCGACCGAGCCCTGAAAGTTCAGGGCGTCATTCACCATCTGCCTGAACTCAACCAACTCGTGCGGAGTCTTGAAGAAAGGATTGCGACACTGGAGCAGCAACCGAAGAAGGCTTCGTCTCGCGCTAAAAAGACTCGCAGCAAGAAATAGCCGCATCGAGCAGACCCACACAGGTTGAGATCGCGGTGACGGTGAAGAGGGAATGTGGAGCCCCAAAGCCTTCTAGTCGTAGACCCTCTTGAGTCTTCGGCGACACCTCGCCGAACCTGCTCCGCCGAAGCAACCCTTTTCAGCTGCGAAGGCGGGTGCATGGGGCCGACCCTGACAGACAAGAGGCTGACTGACTTTGCCGGCCTCCTGCTACAGGATGACCCGGCGCCAGAGAAACAGCTTTGCCCAATAGAATCCCGCCCAAGGAGTGATGAAGGCGGGAAACGGGGCCACTTGTCCATATGTAATCGCCATGGTGCTACCGCCGACGAGCACCACGATGCCGACCAGATAGGCCACCGGAATCAGACTCCGTCCCGGATGGTCGATGACATCTCCCATCGACTCCTTTTTGGCCTTGCTCTTCTGCTTACCCGCTGCCAGCTTCATGCGGGCCGCCAGCGCTTCAGGAAATGCCTTATATAAATACCGATGGTAGGACGTCTGTCCGATTCCCAGGATGATTCCAGCCACCAGAAGACCGCTACTATAGTAAAACGTATCCCAGGTATAACTATCCGCCGAGAGCAACTGATACCCCAACCCGCCCACGACTCCTACCATACAGATCAGCCCGATAATGCCCGATGGAAACAGGATATAGGTCCGCACATATTCACGTGCCTGTAGCGACACCTGATCCGGATGATTAAACGTGACAAGTTTCGGCACAGACAAACTCCTCTATTGACGTCGAACGTTGTTCGCTGACAGGGGATTAGCATGATCGAAGGGGAAACTGCAAGACAGGCGTCACATGTAGAGAGAGCTTGTCTTCGTTTCAATGCGTCAACGGACACACACAACGCATCAGGATCTCGGAGGGCGCGTACCCTTAGGCAGGAAGAATTTCTTGGATGGAGGCCCGTTCCAGACGCCCGAGCGTGACCCATTGCTCGGTCATAGGGATCAACCACTTGATCCGTTCTCCCACCGCCTGCAGCCGTTCCGGAAATGCTTCGGCGTTCCGATCGGCGGCATTGATCAACAGGGATTTAATCCCTTGCAGCAGCAGCACGATCGTTTTGGCATCGTTCGTCCGTGCGAGGTGCTTTAGCGTATCGATGTGAACATAAATCTGATCCAGGTCCGTAGGCGTCACACCGCCGACTTTCCCGGATTCCCGTAGGTGAGCAACTCGGCCGATGATGGACGGAATCCGTTCATGGATCTCCTGCAAAAACTCCTCATCCGTTTCATCCAAATCTCGCAGGATCCGGGCCACCACTTCGACGGCAACGTGGTCTTGCCCTTCCCCCACCTCGTGCTGAGCCCGTTCAATCACTGATTCCAATACATCTCTCGCCGGTTCCATCAAGCGGGCACGAGCCTCCTGAAGATCTCGTAGCGCCTTGAGCAACGGCAGAGTCGCCTCCGGTCTATCAGAAAATGCTAATGGATCGAGGGCATGACGACCTGAATCGACATCATACTGACTGCTCAATGAATATCCAGCACTGTGGGTGTCGACAGGCTGTTCACGACCTGCGGATTCTCCCGTCAATCGGCGCACCGCCCCCGCAATACGATCGAGGCCATGATGTAACGGACCCAATATCTCCATCGTCCATCGAGACTGCGTCCGCCCCACATCCCGAAGAACCGGAAGAAGATTCGAGGCCATGGTTTCGATATCCGACAGATGAACCGTCGATGCCGATCGTCCTAAATTCGTAATCCCGTTCAGGGTAAACCCATAGAGCTTTGAGCGCACAGCACCTTCCGCTCCGGCCCCGAGTTTGTTGAGGGCTGTTTGAATCTGACGTAACCATTCATGGGCCTCCAACGCAAAAAGCCCGACAATCTCTTGATCCAATGCCTGTTCATCGCCCCCCTTTGCTTCACCCTGTGTTCCCGTCGGCTTCTCTCGCTCGACAGTCTGTGCCGTGTGAGCAGGAGATACCGTCGCCCCTGTCGCCACGACTCCCCGAATTGCCGAAACAATGGCATCAAGACTTTCAAGCAATGCGGTAAACTGATCGGATGCCACACCGGGCGATCCTGACCTCTCAGGTTCCGTCGGCGGTTCGAATATCACTCTGTTCTCGATCGACGGAGGATTGACGGTTTCAATAATCGAGAGCAACGGGGTCAGACTCAAATCCATCTGACGCCCCCCCACCTCTTCTCCGGCATCGCATTCAACGACCTCTACGGTCGGCCGGAGGGGATACCGACTGTTCACTCGGCAGACCCTCGCGGTTTCTCCCGTCGTCAGACGAACCGTGGTCCCCAACGGATACACCGTCAGCTGCTCAACAAGCGCTTTCAGCACTTCTCGTGGAAAAGCCGTGCGTTCCGCCACCAACAATTCCTTCACGGCCTCATGGGGAAACAACCGACGATGATATGGACGCTCGCTCACCAACGCATCAAAGACATCGACGACCCCGATGACCTGCGCCATCTCACCGACTTGTGCCCCCTTAAGCTGATTCGGATATCCTTTTCCGTTGAATCGCTCATGAGCCTGCTCGACGACTTGTGCCAGCCAATCATATTGCACACCCAATTTCTGAACAAGCTCACATCCCAGTGCCGGATGTTGCTCGATCATCACCCGTTCCTCTTGAGTCAGCCTCCCGACTTTGGTCAACAGCGATTGCTGTACGGCAAACAATCCCACATCATGAAGGAGCCCCGCGAGCGCCAACCGATCCAGTTCTTCACCATAGTATCCTAGTCCTATACCGACCTTGGTTCCCAAAATTCCCACATTGATCAGATTGGTGATCAACGGAGAGCCGGCAGGCCCCGACAACGCATGCACGACCAGCTCGTCGCTTCGTTTCAAAGAAGACACCAGTCCATCGCGCAACGATTCAAGTCGCTCGATGGGAAACGGACGTTGGGCCTGAACCGCCGCTGCGACCGTCATCAGCTCTTCTTCTATCCGGCGATACAAATTCATCGAGGGAGATGCCTCTTACATCGGCTGATCACACAGGCAGAATATGATTCTCTCCTGGTCATCATCGACGCCTGTATTCACTCCACGATCAATTCCCTAAGACACCGGCGATTGCCGACCGCTCGTCCCGGCCGGCCTTTCCCCACGCCTGAATGGCCTGGACGGTCTCGCGCAAACGTACCTCCACGGCTTGATACATTCGGTCTGCAATCACAACCCGCCGCTGCATCGCGATCGTAAGAAACCCCTGCAGGCCAGTAAAAAACATGACGGCCTGCGACGCATTGACTTGCTGCGCCGATGCAACCAGTTGTGCCAATCGTTCCACAACGGCCTGGAGTCTCTCCGGAGATACCCCTGCTTCCCCCGTGCCCTGCTCAAGCCGTTTGAGTTCATCGAGTACGGCAGGAATCTCTGCCTGCACGAACTCGACGAATCCGTCCTCCCCTTCCGACCATCGTGCAAGAAATTCCTTTAGGGACGTGACATCACATTGCTCCACTCCGCTTCTCTTCAATCCTTCCACTTGGTCTATGACCGTCTGTAAAAGACGGCGAGCGGTCGCTCCCGTCTGTGCTTGCACATCGCGGAATCGGGAGAGCGACTCCAACAATTCACTTGTCGAAACATGGAGAGGAAGACCGTCGGGACGCTCAGGCGAGACTTCTTCCTGAAAGGCGACCCCTGTCACCCGTGTCAGCAGCGTATGAATCTGCCCAAGCTGTTTACAGACGGCGATAAAGTCATCGGCGGAGATTGTGGCGGAAGGATCCTGAATGGCTTCGACAAAGGGGATGGCGGAAAAACTTGCCTGTTCGATTTCATTCAAGCCGATGGTCGCCGCAGATCCGCCCATATTGGTAATGCCGACTTTGATCGTCTGGGCCAGTTTCTGGTGACGGTCCGGCGCAGGCCCCTGTTGAAGCTCGTCCAAGGCGACATGAATTTGCTGAAGCCATTCCTGTGCCTCTTGGACAAACACCTCGATCAGTTCTTTTTGAAACTCATCTTCCGGTTCGACGGACATGGGTCTAGCCCGCGTTATGCCTGAGGGTTCGTAATAACACTGATGTGACTCCCGACGAGATCGACATGCGGGTCTTTGGGAGGCTGAGCTCTTTTGTTGCGGCCCCGCATAGGATTGATCCTCGTTCTGACTCGGACAGACGCGATTGCGAGCGACTCAGTTCATTTCCAGACATGTTCGCAAGACTGAGAGAAGCACTGATACCCCTCGTATCAAGATTCCCTACATCACGATGTGCGATCATCTCCCGAACAAGAGGTTGCACGACATCGACCGACATTGGCCTGCCAGGTCGCCGAATTCTTTCAGCTGATGTGCGACGATCGATCATGACGACGGGCCACGTCCTTCAGAAGGAGAATGTGCATCCGGCTGCTCCGTCCTCTTCAATCAGGAGTCTCCGGTTCCCTTCCCCAACTGAGAAGCCAAGTTGGCGATTTCGCTTAACTTCCGAGCCATCTCTTCAAACCGTTTTGTGGCATTGACGGCAACCTGTTCGGTTTCAGACACGCGTCTGACCAACACGGCGTTACGATCACGCTCCGTAGCCAACAGGGCTTCCATATCCTGTACTTTCGTGGACACACTATTGGCCTCTTGCTGTTGCAATTCGCTCTCCACCAGTTTTTTCCGCTCGCCGTTCAGTTCCTCTTCAAGCTCGATAACTCTCCGTTTGGCTACGGCCAACGCCGCATCTGCGCCGGCGGCTTTCTCCATGTACTCATTCGTCCGTTCCATCTCGCGCGCCAACATCACCTCAGCATTCTTCCCGCGCGCGGCAGCCTCCTCCAAATCAGAAATCTGGTGGACAAGTTGAGCTGCAGCTTCCCGTTCGGCATTCAACGTCGCTTCCAATTGTGCGATGGAGCCCGACGCACCTTTCAGTGCGGCCGTTTCTTGACGGGCCTTTTCCGCAGACTCCTGTTCCTCTCTCAGAGACGCCTCCAATTGAGAAATCCGCACCAGCTGAAGATCCGCAGCCGACGCTTTCAACTCTAATTCTAAAACGCGAGCCCGTTGGGCCTCCAACAGCGCTTCCGTCTCCTTGGCACGACCGATCTCCGCTTCGAGATCCAATACGCGTTTGGCCAGGCTTTCGGTCCTCGCTTGCTCGGATCGCAGCTGTCCTTCGACTTCCTTCAATTTATGCGAGAGTTGGGGGTCGACCGCAGTATCGGGGGAAGTGGGCTGATGTATCGGCATATCGACGTTCGTCGTCGGCACAGCAGCAACCGGAGAAGGTGTTGCCAGAGAGAGCGGCTTCACACCTTCCGCCGGCGTCGCCGCCTGTGACTGCCCAAGATCCACCGCAAGTTTCGCCGCCGGTTCCGCCGCTTGAGACTGCTGTTTTCCCAACAGCTCCAGCACTTTGTCTTTGAGCGACGTGCCTTGAAACGGCTTTTTTAGTACGCCATCCGCTCGACAGGCCTCTGCCTGCTTCGTCACTTCATCGTTCACAATGCCGGAAATCAGCAACACAGGTATCGTCGCCAGAGAGGAACTATTTCGCACGAACGCACAGACTTCATACCCGCTTTTATCCGGCATGATGACATCGGAGACGACGACGTCGGCCCGATCTTTCGCCAAATATGCCATGGCTTCTTCGCCGTTGGCCGCGAGCGTCACCCCCAAACCGGCCTCCGTCAACAGCCTCTCGGCAACTTTCCGAACCGCAATACTGTCGTCTGCTACTAAAATCTTCGGCATACGATATCCTCTTCTATGTCCGACAACGCACCGTTACCCACGTGGCACTATCCCGAACTGCGCAACGGACAGAATCGGTATTTGATCCACTCCGTTGGAAAAACTCCCGATCACCGGGAACTCTTCTCCCCGGTAAGGCTGAACAGTCGTCGGATCGATCGCATGAAGGATCGGCATCTCTTCATCGACACAGATCGCCACTGTTCCGCTGGGATGCTTCGCCATAAGACACAGCAAGGCATCTCCACGCACCGTCACATGAAGCATCCCGGCCAAATCGAAGACCGGAAACTCATCATGATCCATGCGAACCATAGATGAGACCACCGGTATCCCGTTCGCCCCGGGTAGGCTTCCCGTCCACTTATTGATGCCGAGTAATTCATCGGCTTTGACCGCCAATCGGCGTCCTCCGACGGAAAACACGATCAGATTCCATGACCGAGCCGTCTGCTTCCGATGATGGCCATTCGACCCTCTCAACATAATCTGTGCCTTATCCGATCACCCCACGCACACAACACCGGTGTGCCGTACCCATTAGAGAAGTCTAATGGGTCATTCTCTGCAAGGATCCTCTCTTCGTCAATGAATACGCATCTTTGCGCGAACTCATGTCGGACCGTCCGACAGAGTTCCCACCCACCGTTCCACTTCCCCCAATAATGTCCGCTCATCCACCGGTTTGGCGATATACGAATTAGCTCCGATATCAAAGGCCAATTGCCGATGCTTATCACCCGCCCTCGTCGTCATGACGACAATGGGCGTCTGCCGCGTTTGCGGTCTGGCTCGAAGCGCCTGCACGACTTCATACCCATTAAACTTCGGCATTTCTAAGTCCGTAATGACCAACTGATAGGCTTTTTCGGACGCCTTTTTGATCCCATCGTCCCCGTCCACTGCTGTATCGACAGGATACCCGGCCGACTCAAGCATCCGTCCGACAAATTTACGAATACTCAGCGAATCATCGATTAAGAGAATCGTCGCTCTCGTATCGTCTGAGGCTCCGGTCTCTCCATCGCTCGGAGTCATAACGGCCGGAACCGATGTCCGAGATACGCTCGCACGGGTCGCCTGACGTGTTTCCAGACGACCGGGGTCCACAACAAGAATGACTCGGCCTTCCGGATCGATCGTGGCTCCGGCAAAACATGATTGTGTCAGCGGCTTCAACGTCCCTAATGTCTTAATGACGATTTCCTGTCGTCCCAAGAGTTCATCGACCGCCAATCCAAACAGACCCATCGACGTTTTGACAATGATGATCGGCATCCCCCCCGTGACAGAAGTGGGCTCACGATACAGAATCTGCCTGAGAGACTGGACCTCGATCACCTCCTCTTCCATGCGAAGGAGCGTGCGATCGGCAATCTGTTCCAGCGCCATGGCCGTCGGAACAGTCACTTCATGGATATTGGACAGCGCAAATGCGTAGTACTCATTGCCTACCCGCACCAGCAATGCCGTGGTGATCAGCAGGGTAAGCGGAAGGCTTAAGGTAAATTTCGTGCCGACACCCGACTCGGACTCCACCTCGATATGGCCGTTCATGTCCTCAATCGCCCGTTTCACCACATCCAATCCGACCCCACGACCGGCTTGATCGCCGACCTTCTCCGCAGTCGAAAATCCTGGGGCAAAGATATGTTGGAACACCTCATGATCAGGTACGGCATGGGCCTGCTTATGATCGACCAATCCCATCGTCACGGCCTTTTCACGAATTTTTGCCAACGGCAACCCGCCGCCGTCGTCCTCGACTTCAATGACCACCGAATTCCCCCGGTGCGCCGCATGCAAATAAATGGTTCCGGCCGATGGTTTACCCTTGGCAATCCGTTCACCCGGCGATTCGATACCGTGATACACGGCATTACGGACTAAATGGACGAGCGGATCCACCAACCCCTCCACCACTCCCGTATCGACCTCCGTATGTTCACCGGACGTGACCAGCGACACCTGTTTATCCAAGGCCCTGGCCGTTTCTCGAATCGCACGGCGAAATCGCGTAAACGGAGTGCCGATCGGTACCATACGCGCCCGGCCGATTTCGTCACGCATGACTCTGGTCAATTGTTGCAAGGTGTTCATATCTTCATGAGCCCGGCCGATAGACCCGCTCAACTGAGCCATGGCTTCGGTAATATCGGCGCTCACCTCGCCGATACGGCGGGCCAAGATGTTGAAATCGTCGTATTTGTCGAGTTCTAACCCGCCGAAATCACCGAAACCACGATTCCCTTGGGGAACAACGGCAGCATCCGGATTGGACTGTGCGGATTGAAAGGTAAAGGTATGCTTCTCCGAAAACGATTGGATCGAATCGATCATCCTGGTCTTACAGTCCAGAACTTGATCGGACAATCCCTCCAACATCCGCAACCGTTGTTCCAACCGACCTCGTCCGATGACCAGCTCACCGACAAGGTTCATCAATCGCTCCAGTCGAGCGTAACTGACACGGATGACATCCCGCTCTTCTCCCGTCTTTCCTTCCGTCTGCTTAGCGGCGCGAACATCATCCTCTTCGAGATTCGGCATCCGGTCGGACGGCTGCCCCACCTGATCCACATCACCCACACCCCGACCGGTCGAGGACACATCGATCGCATGTCCTTGCTCCAGCTGCATCAACTCCGAGAGTGCCGTTTCGAATCGTCGTCTGGTACTCTCCAACATGCTCGGATCTCTTCGCATCAACACATTGATCACATCGACCGCGCGAAGAATCATATCCGTATGTCCGGGCAACACATGAAGCCGGCTATCCCTCACCGCCCCCATGAAATCTTCAACATGGTGCACCAGGTCGCCGATGGCCTGAAATCCGACCGTATAGGCCGAGCCTTTTAAGGTGTGGGCCGTCCTGAACAACTGATTGATCAATTCCGTATTCTGCGGGTCCTTGTCCAATCGCAAGAGATTGGCTTCCAGCGCTTCAAGATATTCTTCAGCCTCCGGCACAAAATACGACAAGACTTCCGGATCCAGCTCCGGCAACAAATACTCTTCAGGGTGAGCCGTGGGGGTATCGGCCGGCGGACTCGCCGCTTCCACTACGTCCGATTGAACCGATTGACTGCGTTCTTCCCGGCCGTTGTTCGTTGAGAGAGCACCGGACACCGGAACCGGTACCACGAGAGGAATGTCCATACCCGTTTGTCCGTCGCACAACCGACGGAGAATGGTAATCAGCACAGGCACCTCATGCCGCAACTCGTCTACGGCAGAGGCATTCCGCTGAAGCACTCGCCTGATCAGCGCTGAAGCAGCCATGAACGCATCACCGAGTTCCTGACTACAACCGACGCGCCCCTCTCGAACCGCGATCATACAGTCTTCCATCGGATGGGCGATGTCACCGATCACCTGAAAATCAACGGTATAGGCCGACCCCTTGAGCGTGTGCGTCGCACGAAACAGTCGATGCGTCGCATCGTCATCGGCAGATGCGTCGCGAAGCGCCGGAGCCAACTCGTCGATCACGGCAAGGTACTCTTCCGCTTCGGGTGCGAAATAGGAGAGGACTTCCTCATCGATGACCGGCAAGACATATTCAGCGCCGACGATCGGCCGAACCGCTTCGGACTCTGTCTCTGTTTCATACGCAATCGGTTCTGCTAACGGCATGGCCGTCTCGGGCGACTCCTGTAACAGAACTTCTCCACGATATTCGCTTAGGCCTACGGATTCGACGACAGACTCCATGGACGTCGAGTTGGTCTCATCGGATTCCGATACCAAGATCGCCGGCGGCACAAGAGCCCCCCCCTCAACGGACAGGTCAGCCGGCTCATCACCAGACAGATCTCCGACATCGAGGATCTCTCTACCGAAGGGCTCAATTGGGTCGGAAACCACCTCGGTAGGAACGACAATGTCCGAATCATTCCACGCCTCCGTCGTCCCCTCGCCCATAGAGGTCGATCCATCCTCGACCGACTGCCCACGCAACCGACTCAAAATATCAAGAAGGATGGGAATATCCGTCCGGAGGGTTTCAAGCGAACGCTGATCCCGCTGAAGGAAACGTCGTATCAGGGAGATGCCGTGCACGATGGCATCAAGCAGTTCACTATGTAAGGGGATCCGTTCCTCCAGTACCGCAGTTAAACAGGAATCCATACTCCAGGCGATATCACCCATAACCTGAAATCCAGCAGCTACAGCGATATCTCTAAGGCTTCGCGTCACCTGCGTGAAATACTGGATCGACTCACCCGTCGCATCAAGGCAGAGGATTTGAATCAACCCCTCCATCTCGATAAGGAGTTCCTCCGCTTCCACTGTAAAATGTGAGAATGATTCCTCATCGACATCCTGAAGAAGTAATGCCGTGTGAAGGGAGGATGTGACTTCATTGATGCTGATAGCAGGACGTAGCTCCTCAGAGGCGTCCCCTAGCACCACCGAGCCTGAATCCTCCACAGTGCCGGACGTCTCCTGAACGACCGTTTCAGAAAATACACCTTCATCGACGGCTGAAGTCTGATCGCTGCCCTCTTCATCACTACGTTTTGTTTCCGGACCTCGAAGCCACGGATCGCTGAATGCCTGAGGAGGAACAGGCAAGTCCGAAGTCACTTCTTCCATGACTTCTTCCGTATGACCCGGATCGGTGAAGGACAACCCGCTCGCCTCTCCGGCTGACTCCAAGACGCCCATCACGGGCATCTCTTCGCTCGGCATTGCGTCTACCGATTCCATCAAGGGCTCAGCGGCCACAGGTGAATCCGGAGGCAGAGGATCATCCATCGCCTCTTCTGTACGAGACGGCTCGATGAACGACAGCTCGCTCGTGGCTCCTACTGACTCTGAGATACCCATGGCAGGCATCTCTTCGCTCGGCACTGCGTCTACCGAGTCCAACACCGACTCAGCAATCGCAAGTGAATCCAGAAGCAGGGGATCATCCCCCGCCTCTTCTGTACGAGACGGCTCGATGAACGACAGATCGCGTGGTTCCGGCGCCGATTCCATAAACCCGGTAGGTAGTGCCTCCTCTTCCTGTACCATGCCCATCGGCTCAATCAATGGATCAGCCGCCGCATGTACGTCCGGCGATACCTCCTCCACGGCCTCGTCGGCACGAACCGGCTCAGCCATGAAGTGTTCACTCACATGAGAGGCCGAAACTGCAAGGGTATGCGCACCAACCTCCTCAGAGTCTTCCGGCCTAGGAGCAGGTATTGTCCCCGAGAAAGACGGTTCGACGGGCACTTCTCCCGGAATGAGACGCTCGAGAGCATCAAGCAACCTAGGCACCTCATACCGTAATCGGCCTATGGCGGCGGCATCCTGCCGTATCAGTATCCGAGTCGACGACACGGCCGATATCAAAACATCGATCAGTTTCTCATTGAGTGGAATCCGGTTCTGTCGTACGGCGTCCACACAGCCTTCCATCTTCTGCGCAATATCTCCAACCAGCTGAAAGTCAACGGCAAACGCCGCCACACTGAGCGCATGTGTCGTCTGAGAGAGGAGAGGGAGAGAGGCCTCTGTGTGAGAACCCTCACGGATCGTCGGAACCATACCTTCGATCACGGAGAGATAGGCTTCGGCCTCCTGCACGAAATACGACTGCATCACGGTATCACGCACCGGCGACACATACTCCTGTGCCGCCATCGGAGCAGTCGACGCGGAAGCCGTCATGTTCTCGGCGTCGGGAAACAAATCGACGAATAGTGCCTGACAGCGCTCGATCAGCTCGGGATCTTCGCTCCCGCCGTTACCGACCACAGACACCATGTCCTGAATACCCTGCACCATCTCCCGCATCGCACCCACCACCGCAGGCCACCGGTCTTCGGGGATAACGGCCGCCTGTTCACACAGCGTCTCCAGCCGTTCACAGAGGTTAGCGATGCCGTCGTATCCGTACAGCGCCGCAGCGCCTTTAATACGATGGGCGATGATAAATTGATCGTGGAGATGCTGGGGCGTAGGAAGACCACCGTCGTCGGGCGAGAGAGCCTTGGCTAAGGCAACCATCCCATCCGACGCTTCAGTGACGAAAATATTGAGCAGATTCTCCTGGTCGAACTCCGAACTCATCAGCGTCTCTCCATGCCGAAGTCCTTCCTCGGTCAGCGGACGGCGGAGATCGCTATGCCAGTTTGAACTGGGACACCGATGCCGTCAGACTTTCGGCCAGTTTCACCATATCTTCGACGGTCGCATGTGTCCGGTCGGTCGCTTGCTGCGTTGCCATGGCGCCTCCGGTGAAGTCTTTGATCGAGCGACCGACTTGATCCGTCGAAGAAGCCTGCTCTGCGGCGGACGATGCGATGGTCCGTGCTAGTTCCGCGGACCGTTCCGCAATCGCCGAAATCGCCTGGAACACATCTCCTGTTCGAAGCGCGGAAGCCGATCCGGCCTCCACGGCTTGCGTCTCCTGCTCCATCGCCACGACGGCATTTTGGGTCTCGCCCTGAATCACCCTGACCAGGTCTCCGACTTCTCTGGTGGCCTGCGTGGAACTTTCCGCCAATTTTCGCACCTGGTCCGCCACGACGGCGAACCGCGCTCCGGCCTCACCCGCCCCGGCCGCTTCGATAGCAGCGTTCAAGGCCAACAGGTTCGTCTGGTTGGCAATTTCCCGAATGGTGGAGACGATTTGCGAAATTTCCAACGACCGATCGCCGAGCGACTTGATTTGTTTTGCCATCCGCTGCACGGTAGCCCGAATACGCTCCATATCCTGCAACGTATCCTTTACCGCAACCCTCCCCTGCTCGGTAGCCTGCAACACTTCGCGTGCGGATTCGGATGAGGCTCCCGCAATTTCCGAAACCTGGCGCATTGAAATCACCAACCGTTCGACCGCGCCGAGAGCCTTCATGGAATCTTCTGCCTGTTGTCTGGCTGTTCCGGCCATTTGTCCCGCGTTATCCCGCAACGCGCCGGCTGATTGGTTGACACGATCGGCCGACTCCCGCACATGCCGTAACAGTTGAGAGAATCGCTGAATCATCAAGTTAAATCCGTCCGCCAGGTTGCCGAACATATCGGCCGTCACCTCGCCGCGTTTCGTCAAATCACCCTTTCCGACGTCCGATACCAACACAAGAAATTGCATCAGCCGTTTTTGCATGGTATCCCGCTCTTCTTCGGTAGACACCAGCGACGTAATTCGATCCAGCATGATATTGAAGGCCTTGGCCATGTGTCCGATTTCGTCCTGACTCTCCAGTTTGGCTCGTGCCTGAAGATTACCGGCAGCCGCTTGTCCGGCCACGTCGGCCACATGGGTAATATTCCGGGCCATATTGCGCGCAAACATAAACCCGACGGCACCCCCGAGCAGGAGCGCAAACAGTCCTCCGATCAAGACGGCATTGGCGTGATAGTCCGCCTCCGCCTGCCCGTTCTCATTCAAATCTTTGGCCGACTGCCGTACCGCGGTCATCAGCTCTCGCACTTGCATCGTGGCTTTGCTGTATTTATTTGCGACATCTACCGCCAATGCAAAATGGCCCAAATCCCGCATCGCCTGTTTTTGCTCATCGGTGAGCGAATCACTGAACCCGTCGTTGAACGCGCCGACCGCCCCCTCCGCCGCCGTAAAATAGTCCTTGAGCGACTGTCGAAGCACGGTCACTCCGCGCTTTTCCTGGTCCGGAGACGCCGGTTCATGCGAAGCGGCAGCCTCATATGCCTCAAGAGGAGCGAGCGTCTGCCGTTTCAAATCGGCAAGTGGAGCCACGGCATCGTCGAAATCGTCCTTTCTCGTATGTCGCCCGGTATTCAGGAGTGCGCTGTGATACAAGCCGAGATTCGTACTGCTGACCCCGACATTCGACAGCGCTGAGGTCGACCCGTCGTAAATGGACTGTAGCTCGGTTTTCAGCCGATTAAGCCCGATCAGACCGATCACAATGACGATAATCATCATCGCGCCCACGGACGAGAATCCGATGATCAATTTGTGCAGGGTCTTCAGATTGTGAAACCAGGATCCCATCGACTGCTTTGCCGACCGACTATGCCTCACCATGGCCATTCTCCTCCCCATCCGACGTCACGGCTCGTTCATTCATATCGGCGTACGTGCTGCCGATCATCACCCCTTGTCCATCCTGATCATGCATATGTTCCACTGCTGCCAACAATCTGGAAACCTCGATCAAGCCACCGGTCCGACCGGCGACGTGGAGGCGCCCGGAGAGAAATGAAGACGTCCTGACGGGTTCCACGTATATCTCTTCCTGGGAATCCCCTCCGTCCAACGTCAAAATTTCCGGCACATCATCGATAATAATTGCGATCTGACTACCCCCTTGACCGACGACCGCCGCATATTTCGGTCGAGATAGCCTCTGCATCCCCATCAACACCCGTAAATCCGCCAGGGGGATGACGGTCCCTCGAAGATTGGCCACTCCCAACAAGACCGAAGGCAGCCCTGGAACCGGCGTAATCGACTCAACCCGGAAGACCTCGCGGACATGTTTCAGATCCACCGCAAGAGTTTCTTGCCCGATTGCGAATAGACAGCATCGAGACGGAATAGTCTGCCCTACGGCACCCGAACTCGTATGCATACCGGCCGGTACCGGCTGAACCAGAGGATCCATTGCCTCCTACCCCTTATACCGCTTATACCGCGATTGTCGTTACCCTAATGCGCGCTTGACGGCTTGGAGCAGCTCCTCGGATTTGAAGGGCTTCACCACATGCCCGTTGGCTCCTTGCTGTTGCCCCCAGAATTTGTCGCTTTCGTTTCCCTTGGAGGTGCAGAGCACGATAGGAATTCCTTTGAACCGGTCGTCGTTCTTCAAATCTCGGCATGCCTGAAATCCGTTTCGCCCCGGCATGACGACATCCATCACAATCAGGTCCGGCTTTTCCGTCGCAATTTTGTCCTCCAGCTGATCCGTATTAGAAAACGACACGACCGTATGGTGTGCGGCTTTCAGGTAGGACTCGATCAGTTGCAACTCTGCATAGGAATCGTCGACAACCACGATCTTACTCATACACCCCTATCCCTTCGTCTCAGTGTCTGCAATTCGACGAATATGTTCAACGAATCGGCATGACCACGCTGATCGCTCCGGCCAATTCTCCTTCTTTCCACCCTTCTTTTTTCATCCCCGTCACATCCCGTTCTCCCTTCGGATCTCCATGACACATAAGGCATGTCGCCTCCGCATATTCCGGATACATCACACGCACGGCCGGCTCGTCGTCGACGACCGCCCGTTTGACATATCGCTTTCCCTTTGGATAGTCGGGATCTGCAAATACCTTAAGGACTTCGCCTTCAAAGTCATCCGGCTGATTACCGGGATATCGGGAGTCCACCGCCGTCAATTTCACCCTGATACCGGTCTTGGCAAACAGCTTCTGTCCCACTTTCCTGGCAAACAAGGACGGGACAAACCCTTTAAACCCGATACCTTGTTTATTAATGACCGGCTGGACATCACGTATCACCTCGCGTTGGGACTCCACCATGGCCAGCAAGACTTCTCTGCGCGGCACACCGGCCGACTCGGTAAGATCAATCTGCGTATCGGACTTGAATCGTTCCAGAATTTCACGGGCAGCCACGGCATCCGTGAAACCTTTGTCGGCCTTTGTCGCGTCATTAATGAGTCCCTGGCGCTCAGACACGACGGTACGACCGACTTTCAGCAGAATGGTCAGCAATTCGGCCGTCTCGGCATCATCAACCGTCTTAGCATGAACCGGGGATTCCCAGAAGAAACCGGGCAACATGACTCCCACGGCCAGCAGAGACGCAAGCAGTTTCATAGAGCCTCCTCCGGCCTCGTTATCGAAACCGGGTTGTATTCTCAGGCAAGTGTATCGAGTTGCCGACGGTTTGCAAGAAATCGGTAAATACCGGCAGAAAAACTTACCGGCATGAATTCCATGACGCCGGAGAAGGATGGAGCTCCACGGCCTTCCAGCCGTGACCCCTCTTGAGTCTTCGGCGACACCTCGCCGAAGCGTGTCCTCCTTCGCCAAGGCTTCGGAGGACACCCGCTGCGCATTCCTCCACGACCTTCTGGCCGTGGCTTCCTGCAAAGGCGGGTGGAAGAACACCTGTGCGGCGGACTGAACAAACATTCCCCTACCTAGGGGAAAGAGAAGACCATGAAACGTCTTGGCTTCACCTGTTCCTACAGGAAGCCATAGTTGCTCGACCTTCGTAACCTATTGGTGACTACGGCAGAATAGTATGTACAGGGTGTTGTTGGATGATCCCCCCGTTGTTCTCCATGACAGAGAACAACGGCTCACAATTCATGTGCCGTCCGACATGATCAGCCCAACGGTCGAGCTCCCCGTCAAGGCGGCGGGAAACCGCCTCTGATATGTCGAGCCCCACGGCATCCCATCCTTTGCGACGTCGAATGCTGTTGAGCCATGTCCGCCGGAAACCCGGACGGTCGAATACACCATGAATGTAGGTGCCCCACACCAGACCGTCATGACTGACCGCGCCGTCAAAGGTATCGGACGGAGAAAGGTTCTGATCGATCGAACCGGTGGGAAGAGACAGTCGAAAACATGGATGGACATCTCCCGGACGGGTGACCCCCATATGGATCGCATATCCGCTCACAGACTCCTGCCTCCCATCAGCGAGATGGAGTGCCTGCGCCTCCACCAACTCTGTCGTTTTGACAGGAGATATCACCGTCGAGACATCCAACAAACCCATCCCGGGAACCGATCCGCCGGACTCTACTCCGTCTGGGTCAACAATTTCGCGTCCCAGCATCTGAAACCCACCGCAGATACCGATGATCTCTCTCCCTGAACTCGCATGTGCACGCAAGGCATCTGGAAATCCCTTTTCCCGAACAGCATGCAGATCCTCCATCGAATTTTTGCTGCCGGGAATGATAATCACATCGGCTCCGGCAAGCTCATCCGGCTGCGTCACATAGCGCACACGAACATCAGGCTCCGCCGCCACATGTTTCACATCCGTGAAGTTACTCATCCGACGCACCAAGAGCACCGCCACATTGATACATGACGGATCAAATGCTCGCTGTGTCGCACGTTCGACTGCCACACTGTCTTCCTGATCAATCACCAAATCCTGCAGCATCGGCACCACGCCCAATACCGGGATTCCCGTGCGCTGTTCGATCATACGTACGCCGTCCTCGAACAGGGTCGGATCGCCGCGGAACTTATTGATGATGACTCCGATCACTCTCGCCCGTTCCCCCGGCTCGACCAAGTCCAACGTACCGATCACCTGGGCGAAGACACCACCCCGATCGATATCCGCCACCAACACCACCCGAGCATCAGCCGTCTCAACCATCGACCAATTGGCTAAATCGCGATCTCGCAGATTCAGCTCGGCGGCGCTGCCCGCTCCCTCAATGACAATCATGTCGAACGACGTCGCAAGCCGGTCATAACTCTCCTTAACCCGTCGCGCCAATTCCTCATGGTGCGTGAAATAGTCCCGTGCATCGGATTTGCCCCACACCGTCCCCTGCACGACGATCTGCGCCGTGCGATCGGACTCGGGCTTCAACAACACCGGGTTCATATCGGCATGGGGACTGACCCCGCAGGCCTGTGCTTGCAACACCTGCGCACGCCCCATTTCCTTCCCGTCCTGCGTGACGCAGGAATTGTTGGACATATTTTGCGCTTTGAAAGGGGCCACTCGGATACCGGATCGGAACAAGAGGCGACCGAGCGCCGCCGCAATGACGCTCTTCCCCACATCCGATCCGGTTCCAAGTACCGCGAGTGCCCGCGCCCTCATCCTTGACTCCCCTTCACCTCGACTTGCGAGGAGCATACATGCTTATCTAGAGTCCGTAGGTATATCCCGTTCCCACAAAAACTCCGGCTCACCTTGCGTCTTGGATACCCAGCGGGCCAAGACGAACAAGGCATCGCTCAGCCGATTAAGAAACGTGATGATCGCCGCGTCCACCGACTCCGTTTTCAAGAGGGCCACACACAACCGTTCGGCCCTTCGGCAGACGGTTCTGGCCTGATGAAGAAACCCGGACACCTTGCCGCCGCCCGGCAAAATAAATTCTTTGAGCGGCGTCAACTCTTCCTGGCATTGATCGATCACATGTTCAAGATGCAGAACATCCTTTGCCGACACCTGCGGCATGTTCTCGAAGGTCTGACCCGGCGCGGTTGCCAGAATACTCCCGACATCGAACAATTTGTTCTGCACCCACCGCAGCTCGTCTTCGAGTCGCTTCGCCGATGGGTTATCCACCACGACATCGGCGTTCATGACACGCACCACCCCGACGATCGAGTTCAACTCATCGATGGTCCCATACGCCT
>Ga0224501_10000769_pt1 | contig 24866 bp, 19 predicted proteins | sample SF_Oct11_sed_USG_4_FD_169105 | JGI IMG/M metagenome (GOLD analysis project Ga0224501, IMG submission 169105) | Sediment microbial communities from San Francisco Bay, California, United States - SF_Oct11_sed_USGS_8_1 | ecosystem: Environmental > Aquatic > Marine > Sediment | place: USA... | reverse complement strand
ATATTTATCTCATAGGACATCGATATTGTTTTCATTACGATATTTTATGCTAAAGATCATATATTAGCGACTCAATCATATTTCTTTGTGTTAAACTGGTAAGGAAGATGACCTCAACAATCCTTATCATAAACTGTACTAGAAGAATGGCTCTTATTTACTAAAACCTGGCTAGATATAGTGAAAGACCTACTTCTCAGTCAAAACCTTGAAGTTGGACTTACTTTTTACTGTTTATTAGAAAAAAACCACGATCCAGTGGTCATCATGGGAGGGAGAACGACTTCTTTTACAAAGTTCACGATAACATCAACGTTTACCACTATATTTGGGATAACTTCTGTGTTGGTTGGAATAGCCCAAAGTTGCGCTTGGCTTGGCGTTATGGGGGTAATCACCTTTCTCGGTACCCCGAAACCATACACGGTTGATAGAACCTATGGCCCTGTATCTGGGCATGCTCTTGGACTGATGGCGGCATCTGGTCTGTGGTGTGGTATTTGGGTAAGCTGACGTTGTTCATTGATTTGCCAAAACCGTTGCTACACTCTACAAACTATCTAGCGAGTCACACCCACAGTGACAGTAGGTAGTGAGTAGGGTAGTAGTTACTAACTAACGTAACTACTCTAACTCTAAGTCTAACTCTAACTCTAAGTTAGTATTTTCCTAGTCTTCAGTTTAGTCTAGACATGGAAGTTGGAATTGTATTTAACTCAGTTAGAGCTAATTGTACTGATCAGTAAACTAAAGTGCAGAAGGATAACATGTATCACAATATCAGTTAATGCAGGATTGGATATATTGAATACAATTCGGTACTCGTTACAGTTATCGGTCACTCGTTTCATTTTGTGTAACGAAAATGGTCACGATTGGCTTATGAAGATTCAGTATCAAAATCAGTATTGGTGACAATCGGAATGCATTCAATACTATCATTCTCTCATTAACTGGCTCACCTGCTTTCAATGGTTATGAAGTTTTGTTAGTACCCGCACTAAAACAGTTAGCTGCTAGTACTAGCCAGCATCTTAGTAGAGTACTAGTAGCTATACACTTTCATCCCAGTTGCAGCAAGTTTAGTCAACTAGGTGACCTTGACTTTTAGATTGAGTGGTGCAAAGTAGCGCAACCTGGTAACTTTGTGCATTCTCTTTTTGCACTGAATTTAAAGATAAGAACTCTCAAATGGTTGAAATAAGATTCACTCAATGACGTTTTTTTTACTTGGTAAGTCTGGGGCTTTTATGCCACATCTTCTGTAAATGTATTGAGTATCAAGATCGAATTGTTCCTTTCTTTGAGAGTATCGGGTATTTGTAACTGATACAAAAAAACAGTGTATCAGTATCGAAATATTCGATATAAAAAAAAATTTCCAACCTTGAGTAAATGGTACCATCAGAGACATAGAGACAGAAATCGGACGACGGAATTAGTTGCTCAATCGCCTGGTGATTACGAAAGCGAGGCTGCCATTGTATCATGTAAAAAATAACCTATTTTTAACCAAGTTTTTTTTAAAAGAAATACTGGGCCAGCACAGTATCACCTGAAAGCTCAAGATCTACTGTATAGAAGCCAACCTGGGAAAATTAAATATTAGTGATTGTTTGGTCATAGGGTGTTATTTAGTAGGGGACTATGTGGATACTGAGAGCGCGTATAATCATATAGAGAAGATAACTCCCATTGTGGTCTCTGTGCCTTTACAGTAACAGTTACTTGCCATTTTACCAGTAATAATGTAGAGTATAGATTTGGGAGCCATATCTCTGTTTCTATGTTTTTGGGTAACATAAGGCCACTCAATCATCAAAAGTTATTTTCAATTTCAAAACCTGTCATTCTCGCATCGGTTAACTAACTTGGCTTTTCCATTTACATCAGCTAGTGTGTGATCCGATACCTACTCTCAAATAATTCTAGAGACTAAGTCACTGTTACACCCACTTAGTGAAAATAAACGGCTTCTTAGAGCATGAAGTCTTCAATAGAAATAGTCAATCATCATCAATCGGTGTCTGTTCTAGGTGGCTATGACAGGTATTTGCGGATGCTGCTTCAAAAAGAGAAACACAACAGCGAAAAATGTTCGAGTGGTAAGTAAGCTTATAGTTGTAGCCACCAATTTCATTCTCTTCACGTTTGTCATCATGACATAAATGTCCAGTACAAATGTGTTTCACTCAATTAAAATGCGGAACGAATAACGGTTAATTCTGAAAACGAAAGACAGACCAGAGCGGCATCTGATGTCTCCCGTGTGGAGTATAATGTTGTACAATTTCCTCCCAACTCACTCGTTGTACTAGTGGAACTTTTGGATAGTTTGGCGTGAATGAATGACTCTAACATGTTTTCTTGTAGAAACATGTTGTGTGCATAGCGTCAGTCATAAACTCATTTCTATTCTGTCCAGTACAAATCGCACTCTGTGCATACCTCTTCAAAGCTGAGGTGAGTTATATCAATGCTGAGGAAAGGAAAGGTGCACACATATATATTTATCCTTATGTTCTAGTTCGATAGTACACGGATGAAAATAGAATGAGAATTTTTTACCGCGAGATTTCTCCCATGAGACTCTTTTTTTCATATGACGCCTTTACCATGAGGATTGCCGCTCCGCATGGAGCACCACGAGTGAGTCAGTATCAACGCTTTGCCTCAAAGTGAGGCGTGTTTTTATTTTGAGCCAAGACTCACACTGGGAGCCTGCAAATAGGTGAAATTATATGTTTACATGTAACTCACATTTGATTTGCATTCAGACTTTTGTGAATTTCAAACCAATATTCAGCAGACTGACTGACCCACTAAAAACTTAGCATCACAGGAACTAACCCAATTGCTGGTCAAATGAAATCTAATCTATCGCATCTTTCTAATTTGTAATATTGAAGTTTTCCTCTTTGTTTGACAACAGAAATGGGGAATTTTACACAAATAGGTGAGCTTGTCATATGCTGGTTCCATGCTGAACACATCTTCTAAAGGTACCATGCATGCAGTTAAACCCACCAAATTCCTTACGTTTTTTTTATTCTCGTAATAATAATTCATGGTTTTTGGTTTTTACTGTCCGGTTAAATCTCGAGTAGTCCTCATAAGCTGATAAACCAGCATTAGACACTTTATGAGTACATCTCTGTTATTAGATTCCGTGGGTGTCAGAGCTGCACCTCCAAACGCCCGTTATCTGGGCGATAATTCTCCAGTCAGCGGGCATCGCTGCTGGCATCGGATCTCTGATTTGTAGCATCGTCTTTGTCATCGTAGCTTGCAGGACGACGCCATACGAAGGCCAACAAAAGGTTAGTATCTGAAAGTCATGGTCGTCTGTGATGGCACTGCTAGACTAGACAATTTTCTGGCCGAGTGAGCGACACGCCGGTTAGCTAGAGTTCACAATTGATTTATTATAACGACAAGCAATACAATGATTATCCCTTTAGATTTAGCTCTAGAGTTGTCTTCTCACTACTAAAAAGTGGATGAACCAATGAGATATGACCCTACAGAACTCACTTGCCTTGACTAACCAGTGATGATGGGCCTAGTGCTTGATTATTTGATACACTCCCAGAATACTTCGGTTCCGACAATGACAAACAATTGCAGAATCGTGCCACGGTGCCATTTAGCAGTTTGCGCCAAAAAGAGCTAAACTGTCCATCTCAAATTTCTCGGGAGTATGAAAACCTGTGTACTGTGGCAGCACCATGATGGGATTAGAACGCATGGTCCTGCTGTATAAATTCTAAGGATCATACTAAGATCAATTTTAATATCTGGTCTTGATCCTTTTGGCCACTTATTAGTCGAGATATCAAATCTGAAATAGAGTCTGCTGTGTTTGAAATGGGTCATCACAATTGGATAGTAGGCCTCATAAGGTTTTACTTCCTTCTGTTGGAGGGGCTTTTCATTCTATGTAACTCAAAAATCTGGGGTTTGTTATGGCGCACCAAAAGCTAAGCATTATATGAACAGCTTACGCTTGCAGTAGGAACCGGACATGATTAGGATTTGAACCAGAGATCCACTCAGTATTCTATCCACTGAGCTAACAAGGTCTTCAAAGAAAAGTAATAGCTGGTTATGAACCGTGTACCTCCACTGGGCTAACAGGTAGCATTAACTGTATCCTGGCTATTCATTGACAGTTGACACTCATCTGCCATGACATTCTGGAACTGACCCGACAACTGAACTTCCCTATATGTGGTGAGAAACGGAGGCTAACTGTGTAGTGCATTTGGCTTTGAACTAGGTGACCTGAGTGGAATCTATGTTTGGGCGCCATTTTATGTTTTGTCGCCCATAGAATGCCATCTTCGAACCGTACACCATCCTGAAAACAAGCCATAGGCTTAGTGGCGCCATTCATAAAACGAGATGATCTTATCTTATCATGGATCAGAAAACCTCCTTTCTTGCTGGTTTCGTCTAAGTGTGGTATCGCTTGTTTCCATCACCCTATCTGAGTAATCCCAATAAAAGCATACACCGAGCAATGGTATCTTATTTTATCAAGTCAAGTTTAACAAATCTCCGTTTGTCTTTTCTAGGAATGGAATGAGTTTGATCTTTAACACAGAGTTTTGCGCACTCCTCTGTGAACAAGCATAACTGCATTTAGTATGCGCTTTGTTCAAACCAGACGACAGGATGTACCGTCGCTGTATTGATGATGTCATCACACCTAGCAGAATCAGAGCAACCTGAATGCAACCTTTGTTTGCGTAAAGGCGGATCGTGATGCAAGGCTGATAGGAGAAATTTGCCAATTATATTTAGGCACTTTTTATTGACCGAATCATAGCTTTGCTCAGCCCACATATTCCACTCCCAAACACTCCCTTCTTACATTCCCTGTATTGTATTGGTTTTAAGTATTGTGCCTCTGCAATTTTTTTCTATCTTTTGATATATTTTTGTACGTGGATATACATCTAAGTATACCTACCTTGCTAGTAAACGTATATTATATTATTTGGTCATTCCAGTGTAACTATGAATCTTAATAAAGCTACGTGATTATACCCTATGACCAATGCTATATTTTTGCTAGTTGCCATAACTGGTTTATTAAATTCCAGTTAGTTCAAAAACATACAGAACTTGTTGAACTTGATGGTGAAATGATTCTGGGGTGTTATTTTGTTGGACTGAGAATGATGGGCATTCACTCTTTGTGATGGATTCATTGAAGCATCATCAAATAACCAAATACATGGTATACATGTAAACCATACAATGAAAAGCTTGTTATGCCTATTCAAATCCATAGTGGTTTGTGATTCAGAATGTTCCAACATAATAGGACATCTGAAAATGCATAGGGTGTAAAAAAAATTACTTTGTCAGCTAATTTACTCACTGGATATAAGCCCATTTGGGAAAATGATAAACTGCCAATTAACCAAGAAAATCACTGTCTGCCTTGAAACTCGCTGACAGCATTTTCAACCAATGCAACCGATTTGTATGGGGCCAGCCCACGGCCATGTTAGTTGTGAGTCTTGGGGGGGGAAGCAATTTCTATTTTGGATGAACTAGTCTGACCAAAGGGATTGGAAGACAGAAATTGACCAATACATGCAGTGACTCTGGCAGTATCTCCATGACAACCCCCTCCCGCGACCTCCTCGGGTTACCCGCTAAGTTTGTAGCACAATGCTGGTGGAGAGGAGTTGGCCATGAACATAGCCAATTCGCACTATGCCAACTTTGCCCAGGCCTTGTGGGTTCACTATGTGGGGTCACTAGATGTCACACATCTCCCAAGTCGAATAAATGACATTCATTTCCACAACAATCTGCACTCGATCATTATAATTTCTGCCAAGGGCTTCCCTATCCATAATTAATTTATCCAATTCTTCCTGTTATCCACATATGCCGCATTCGACTCCAAATCTAAGAAGCACACCTAATGTTACATCAGAATTGATTTTAAGCTGAATACATATAGGATTAGCTCAAAGTTAGCGCGGTATTCATTGACCGAAACTAGGTGCATTATTCATACACAAGGCGTGTTAGTCAAACGAAGAAAACTAGAACACCGGTAGCCCAGGCTGGGTGTGGTTTATACTATTGTTTCTTTTGTCTGTGCCCATTGAGCTCTTTTGTCAACGAAAAACCTGCGGTCTGACAGGTCGGGCTTTCATTTGGATAAGTAGGACTTAGTATCTCACATAGAGTTGATTCGATATTCAGCGGTTCATATCGGTAGATCTCTGCCCAGACTGCTGGTAAGTTATATCGCCCTACACACATCAACGTAGTAACACACACTTAGATATAGCTAGATAATATATAGGTTAATAAACTTGTGTGTGATACAACCACATGTACAGTAACTCCCTCCCGCATGCTGAGGATAGTGCTTTGCTCGCAGTGACTTCTGGGTTCAGTATCATTCGTACAGTCTGGTATGAATTATGCCATCCCCAATTGTATCGGAGTAGAGATGTCCCAAGGCATCAGGTTGTACTCGTCATATGGGGAATTGATGCTTGTGGAAGGGCTATTTCCATGTCCGCCCTGTAATGCCTCCATGCCCCTTTGATTTTTCATGTTAGAACGAACTACATGCATTTGCCTTTTTGTCGTTTGTTTTCGACATGATTCATATCCGAGCCCTTCATCAGAGTAACGGACGTGATTCACCGCTCTCCAATAATCCTTGCGTAATGCACTGACACTATTTGGCTCATGAGACCATAAGAGTATCATGGACATCTGAATCAGTGTTGCTGTCTAAAACTAGGACCAGGGACAATTTTCACTCTTCTGTTATAGAACATAAAAAGCTGACGAACTCACCATCATGGGGCGTGCAAAGAGTGTTTTGGTCTCACTGATTCATGTGGTGTTGGGATTTCTATGCTGTGGAGCTGGAGCAGCTTGGATGTGTGTTTATTTTCTCTACAGAACCGACTACCCAGGATGTAAGTGCTTCATAAAGCGATCTTCTATTCCTCAATAGAAGACATATGACTCGATAGGTTTTATTTTGTATTCCCAGAGGATAGCTCTGTGAAGTATATCTATTTCCTACTAAATGCTCCGGTCGCGCATGTCTGTGAGAATTACTGAAATATATGAACCGATCAGATGGCCGATTCCACTTTTTCCTGTTGTGAATTCAAATTATAAATCAAAGCCTGCAAGCTGAGCCTGGAGTCTCGAATTGATGAACATAGCATAAACTGAAGAGTTGGATGTGATTTATGAGCAAAGCCTGCCATTTGAACCCCACTCCCGCATATTTGATGTGTCTCACTCATTTCTCTTTCATTTATCTTCTTAAGAGGAAGGGATGAATTATGTCTGTGTCCAGATCAGGGAAGGAAATTGTGAGCCATGGTATTATTCCTTTGGTTAAATGGTTAAATACAAACTGATGCTCAAAGAGATGGCTACGCTATGCAATAAGAAATAATACTGTAGGAAGTCCATTTTAGTTTGATAACAGTGATGAATTCTGCATGGTTAGTTCCCGAAGCAAAACAACGGCTTAGGTTCCCGATTTCTTGTCAGTCATTACAGCTTCATGATTCTTCTGTCATGTGTGTAGATAGCACAAGGCATCCAAATGGTACCCAGTACACCGTACCATCCAAGACTAATGTGACTATGCAGGAGTGCTATACCGGAAAGCTACCCAACTGGACTCCACTTATAATGTGTGTAGGGATTATCAGCGGATTCTTTGTAAGTTCTCTACTCACAACTAAATTCGGCAGCCCAAGATAAACACAAAGATAAAACAAATTAGAAAATTACTTCTCAAGATAGTCTATAATTAAATACTTTACCTGCATCATAGCGTCTTGGGAAATCTTTCCAAGAATTCAAGATCAAGATTTGGAGATTAAGATGCAAGGTTTGACAAAACTTACCTTTGTAAAATGAATGATCACCAAACTGCGACCTTTTTGGTAACTCGCTGTGAAAATCAAGGGATAGTGGTAAAGTGCTTGGGTCAAGGTCGAAAGATTGTGTATAAAAGTCCTGCATGGGTTTAAACCTTGAGCATGCTGGGGTCGAGCTGTAAATATGCGCTCGGAACAAATCTGAAGAGGTCAGCTAAATAAAGGATGACAAATTACTTGTATAGAACATTGACCAAACCCTTTGGTCTGTCCGAAGCTCTATAATAATTCAATGAATCCACCTATTTTATTGTATTCTTTTTAGATAATGATAACTGGACTGTACGGACTTTGTTCCAAAACTAGATGCGATTATCCAGTAAGTCCTATATCTTGCTTTTTTGTTTCACAAGTGTACCGTCATATCGCATACCAGCTTGACTAAGACTATGCATCCGATAGTAGTCATCCTCTGCTCGATACCCAGATCACCGAATGAAAATCAATCGGAGGTCAGGACTAGTTTTAAAAGGTATTGTACTTAAGAAGAATCTCTCCCCCAACAGCTTTAAAGTGCCCCGGTGCATCAAAAATACGGAGGCCCTCATTGCCTGCATGATGGAATTGGCAGCATCTTGCTTCCAGAGCCTGTAGGTTTCAACTTTAGTATAGCGGTTTAGCAATCTTATGGCTACTAAGGTGGTAACTTCACTAGCAGCCATAGCCTTTCAAGATCAACGGATGCCAACCAGACATACATGGGCTATTACATGTATTTGCATGTGTTGCTGTTGTTGCATCCAATTAAAGTATCATCTGTAACATGGATCTAGCATAGGATGCTTGCACACAGTTCATGCTGTTTTGTATAGTTTGTCATGCAGAGCCAGTGAACCGAATCATGTGCATTTGTAGGGAGCGTTGGCATGTGCTCTCAATGTGCTCAATCTCCTCATATGGACCCCAGGTCTTACTGCTGGCTACACTCTGCTGATTCTAACATGGCTCAATTCATCATTGCTCGTAAGTATACAACAGTCTACCTACTCAAACTAAGTTTCAACGGTTGAGATGGCCACAAGATTTTGAGAGGGGGCTCTATAGTGATGCGCCGTCTCTACAGGTTTCTGCTTGCTGTTTATTCAACTTGAGCAGACTTGTTGTACAATTGAAAAAACGCAAACTGTTTCCAAGAAAATTGAGATGGCAGGATGCTGGTTCTAAACCGCTTGCTTCAACATCGAAAGGTCCAGGGTCAAGCCGTAGGTCTGCCTGGCATCCACTAAGAGCGAGCTCCTAGCACAACCATCAATTCCTATTGTCGGAGTACAAATCTCTGACCTGAAGCAAAAAGACTATGACCAAATAATTTTATAAAACAATAAAAAGCTCGGTGTTTAGGGTAGCCCCCTTCTGTCCCAGTAAACCAGGTGATTGGGCTGCGAGAACCAGTAGATTGTCTCGTTCCCACCACATGCCAAAGAACCAGGTCAACTGCATGGCTAGTGCTGATGGTCACAATACGGATTTGCTTTCTCTCCAGCCCGAAGACAGAGAGACCTATAACCTCCACCTACTGGCTGGAAAGGATAGATGGATGTGGACTTTCCCAGCAGTAGGACTGACTGTTGGTGTTCTGGACTTCATCGTTTCTCTGTTCCATCTCGTTATCCATCTCTGCCTAACTCGAACAGAAAAGGTAGAAAAATCTTCTCTCCATTCAAGGATATCGTTAAAAAGATCATGCACCTTAAAAAGACTTGCTCATACTCGGTCATCTGTACGTAAAAGTAGATTATCAATCGGCCATTAATAGTGTGTGATTGGGATCCGGACAGCCAGGACACCCAGGTCTCAGATTTGAACCTTACTTGACCAATATTCCTAGTATTGTTTCGTACTTGGTGCTTCATCGAGATAATTTATTATACGTTATATTATACTATATAATTTTTATTGGATACAATGATTCTGAACAGGAAGAAGTTTACACGAGCGCCAAGGCTGTCTGTGCTGCTGTCTTTGCCGCTGTCGGTGCCGCTGTCTGTGCCACTCAAATGGTCGTCAACTTCCACCGATTCAGCGACACAGAGTTGGCACTACCTTTTTAGTGGCACAGGCACGGTGATCGCATATACCTCTGAAAGGTTTCCACTTCCGGTATATGGGTGAAGGACGAGCAGAAGAACGAAGAGCGGCAACTTCAAATCTGCGTTATCACTGATTGGTATTTTGCTGCTGGTTTACCGAAAGCTGGCGCCCACTTGACAGCAAATTCGAGCGGTGTTTAAGGGGCAACTGGATGGTTACTGCTAGTATGAACTCCACTTCAACCAATGACATTCAATGTTTGGCAACCCAACCAATCCAATCAGCATTAATATCTTCATAGCAATGCGCTGATGGATGACTTTTGTAGAAATCTGTGTACGAGGCCTCCACAATTAGAAGTCAATCTACTGTTGCTGATGCCGCAACAGAATAACCAGTTTCTCAGAGGAGGTCATCAATACAATGAAGATACCTCCGAGGAGAAGATAACACTACGATTGATGGGATTAAACCTCAGATGGTTGAGAATTCTACCGCTTACTAATCTGTGACCAAAGTGACACTGTGCAATGATAATAGGTCACCCTTTTTGTGCCACTAAACCAGTGGTGAGAGGGGAATGATAGACGAAGCTAGATACTAATTTACCCATAGTAGATTGATGTGAAAATCTATTCAGGGCTAGACTATCAAGTGTGCCGAAGCTAGAAAAATAGTATTATGGGGGTCAGCCTTTTGTAAATTATTACCGTTTGCTCTTCTCATGCATATGTAGATAACATTGATGTCGCAAAGGTTTTCTACCCATGCGAGTTTTGTTGCCATTTGTTGCGACCAGTAGCAGTTTATACGTTTTGGTGTTTGCCATAATTTGTATTATAAAATAAATACCATTACGGGATAAAGCTGTGCAAAACTAAACTTTTTAAAACCTGTAGTGAGTGCTTATCAATACCCATGAGGCTGGGGTATTCTTAGAATTTGTGTCGGATGGTCCTTTGGTTGCGTCTTGGATGGTTTTGGTGTCTTTTTAGAGTCCGGGTGAGTTGGTGGCTTCATCCGCCCCTGAACCTATAGATGGCTCAGTGGATCGTGCACTGGGTTTAAAACTGGGAGTTCCCAGTTAACTTAATTCCGGTTTGGAAACCACAGTGGGACCAGTGTGGAAACGCGCCATTGGCTTGGCTACGTCATGCTATCCATATATCCATCTTTATGACTACCAGCCAACGAATTCTCCAAGCATCACTATGTAGACCTATTGTCCTCTTCTCAGTAGCTGCAGTCCAATCATCCAGAGAGTCGTTTAATGCCACTTTCAATAAACTTGGGTTTCATTTGTCGATAAATAAAGGTAAAAAGGTAAGGAACGGAATTTAATAATTTTATAACCGGTTAGTGATTAGTGCACGCACCAGATGGGGTTTTCCCATGAAATGGAGTTATACAACCTTCATGTACATAACAAACCACGCATACCTGTCCGACTATTCTCTTAGGTCAGAAATCCAAAGCCTCACAATATGACATGGATTTGGCTGCTAATAACCACTGGCTTGGGTGTCTAAGTTTACTTTGAGTATCATATCTTTGGTCATTCGCTTTGTTGTTGGGACTTAATCGCTATTTTTGCCAAATAATGATGATGTTGCTAACCAATAACCATACCAAGTTACGAACCGACCCATCAGGTTGGTGAATGCCCTAGATGAGGAGAAACTGCTCCCAAACTCCATACAGGCTGATTACATACCACCCTTTGGCTGCAAGTACAGGAGCCGATTACCTGCGCGGCTAGCCATTCTTGACTTCGTGACCCTGGCTTAATTAGGCTCTGGGTGGCTAAAGATCAAACAAAGTCTGAAAATCCATGCAGGCTGTCTACAGTGCATGCAACCATTATACTAACAACTGTGAAGCGCAGATTTTAGTAATGTGCGGAAACCTTTATAGCAAATCTTTTGATTGAGACATATGTCACTAAATCGAGTGAAGTGCAATGTCCGTTACTCTCTCAGGGGACCAACTCCAAAAATATGCTCATTCTGGTTTGCCTTCTTTTTATTCTCCACATTATTGTTCTCAAGATATCTGATTTTTGGGGCTATGGAGCGAACTAAGTTCAGATGTCTTTCTCATCATCGCCATTGACTTTTCTGAAGATTTGAACCCAAACTCATTGTCATTGTAGGCAGGCATGAGCTTCAACCACTGAGCCACAGCTGGCAATTTCCAAAAAGCTTGCTCTCTCTCTCTATATATTCTAAAACATTGTCCCAAATGCAACAAGATCAGGCGTGGATGACCAAAATAGTTGATGATGTTCGGGCATTCTGCCATTCAATCCTCATCATATCTACTGGGGATTAATGCATGGTACTTGTACATATTATTTATATATTATGTTTTACTATTTTACTTTGGCACTTGGCCATGCTATTTAGTGGACTAGCAGTTCTGATGCTTATCCGATCAGAGCTGGAAATTATATCAGAACTCAGAAGTTCATACTCACAGCCAGAACTCAGAAGTTCATACTCACAACCAGAACTCAACATGTTCAGGGTTTAAACCCAACATTTACCAATGTATGGACATTTTACAACTGAGCTATCGCGATTTATGTGCATCCATTTTTCTATCTAGATTCTGGAGACGTGTAACTACTCATAATAAACCCACTTTATCAACAGAGACCTCTTATTTCGAATGGTTCTATATGAGAGTATACCATAATCAATCTAATATCCGACGAATCTCTACACAAAATAGTGATATGTGATTTTATGTTACTGCCTGAATTTAGGTGTAACGAGCGGCAAAATGACAGCTGATTTTTCTATAAGAACCAAAGGAGCAGCACTGTGTAAATACGTCACAGCTCATGTGTCTCATTTCCCTTGTTAATATGGACACTCAACTGGCTTGGAATAGCCTAAAAGAAGATATTCAGGGTTGGGTCAGATGCTGGGAGAATTTTTTATGATTCAACTGACTCTTTAAAAACAACCCCTATAGAAAAAATTACGAAAATGACTCTACCCCGTCATATCAACATGCAGTGTATCTTGGCATGTCTGGAAGTGCGTAACGGTATATAAGGTGAACTATCAGTAGATTGGTCACTTCATACTGCTCTCACTTTCCACCATGTCTACAGGCAGCGTGCTTAGCTACATTCTCATATTCACCTTGCTAGGTATCACCAGCTCACAGATTCTTAAGATAGGCAAGTGCCCCAAATTTCAACTTCAAAAGAACTTCCAACCAAAAGAGGTAAGCCTTTGATCTACAGCATTGTTGATACTGACTAAACATTTTGTTGGTGGGTACATTTTAGCAAATGTCATTTCAGCGCAGCATGATAGTATTTCTAAAACAAGAAAATATGTGATAGTGAAATTTATGAATTTGTAAAGATGAAAACCAAAGGTCAAACTATATGGCAGTTTTGAGGGTAGGAAAGTCTGAATTATACCTGAATGTTTCTGTTTTCTTCTGATTGGGTACTACCTGCATGATTATAGCAAACACTGCCAACAATCAGTCCTATAATCTAGCCAATTTAAATCCAAATGTAGATTCGGCAGCTCCCTGCTACTCAATGTGCGCTTTAAAGGTCATTTCCTGGTCAATACATGACAGTAGCTGTCCGAATATACATTCGGGTTTCAAATCGATAGATAACATTGCGGCTCACTTCTCAATTGTTCAAAGCGCTGACATATGTACACACGAAGTCCTTTATAAATGAGGTGTCATCCCCTGATTGTATTCTTTACAGTATTTCACTGGACTGTGGTATGAACAGAAAAGATTCTGGGCGATTTTTGAGACAGGTTCCAAATGTGTGAATGCAGAGTACACTCTGCTGGATGACAACACGGTGCAAGTGAATAACTCCGGAGTTAATGGAAGGTAAGCATGTATGATACCTGGTATACTTATGTCCTAAGTGATATACAGTGGGTTTCGGATATAGGTAAGCAGTTGGTGCACGGAAAAATCTGTTGTTTAAAGACAATGGTGCTTATACAGACATTGACTCGGAGATTTTTGTTGCTTAAAAAGGCAGTGTTGCAATTAAAGGGCGCTGCCTACAACCAAAACCCGCTGTACACCAATAAAACATTAGTGATACTTTGTAGTAAATAGATAAATCATTGTTATTCTGTAGAAGTGGTGAACGATATTCACAGATAGGAGAAGCTTACTGCGAGGCCGACAGACCAGCTGCCTGCCATGTCAGGTTTTACCCAGGTAGAAAAACACATGATATTTATATAGTGGTATCACATTGAAAACAAAGTGTAATTATCTGTTTCCCTAAATTTAGTCGACATAAAGCTAATTTTAAAAGACAATGAGGTAACCATATTGCTGAGGAGATCCCAGGTCCCAAACCACAGAACTAAGACACCACTATTTTTTGTAGGTACCCCTTACGGAGATTACAATCTAATCTCAGCGGATCCTAAAAAGTACGGTCTTGTCTTCACCTGTCGAGAAATCTTGGGAGGTCTCGCTAACACCCAGTTTGCATGGATTCTTACCAGGGATAAGGTTGTTAATGAAGCTGATATGCAGAATTACTACCAAATATTCAAACAGAATGGTATTGACACGAGACGGCTACTGGAGACAGGGCAGAAATGCACTAATAATTAGCGTTGTGCTTTTTTTTCTGGAGAACAGAAAGACATGACAGCTGCCAAATATAGAAGACCACTCCATTGCAAAGAATGCCTATCCATATAGTGTTTTCCCTGCATTACTTCGGGGAGCTGGATTAGCACAACTTGTAACATGTTCATCCTTTTTACGACTATGTAGCTGTCCAAATAAAAAGGTACTAAAAAGACACGCGCTTTTGAAATCTGTGAAGAATATCCACATAGGATGATAGCTGACTGACGTTAGTTCTAGATGTAGTTTGCTACTCCAATGCTCCAATACACTACCTAATATTTAATACATGAATTTTGGAGAGGTTCAAACAAAGGAAAACCACTAAGTCATAGCAAAATTATTGTAGCGCATAACTCATTTTGGGTTGGGTTTGGCAAAACCAAAAGTGGTCTTGGGCACACTTACAACAATAAATATCTAAAATCACAGAGATCATAAAAATACCGAGCTGTCTACTTTTGTAACAAAAGTATTCATAAAACATAAATACCGCTGCTGACACCATCACAAATCTGAACAGAATTCTGAGCATAATGTTCAAAAGCATTTGAAGAAAATGTGTTGGCCATTCTCTCACAAAGCTAGCAGTAAGATAAAATACAGCATCTGTAGAGCAATGTTATCCTATCAACATTACTCCGCATCCTGCAACAAAAAAGCCGTCCATTATACTGACGGAAAACATGACAGACCCACAGCGGGTTTCTGAATCATGAACAGTAATTGGTTGATAGAACAGCGGGATGCTCTGGACCGAAAAATCGGAATACCATTCAGTCTAGCTGGCCGAGAAGGGGAGGTAATTCCACCTTACATAGGGTTTTTATCCAGACCAAAAGTGAGAAGAATTTACAAGTAGAAGTAGCCAAAGAATAACAAAACTCACATGTGAAGTGTAGTGAAAGTGAAATAGCGATAGCGGCTCCCGCTATCAGCAGGAATGGTAACCACGACTTCAAAAATCCACAAAAACTACAAAACAGAGACAAGTATTTTCAACGGCATCGAGGGGTTCATAATGGTTTCATTAATTCCCACAAGAATGAATTCAGTTGATGTGGACCATAGGGCTAAGGAGGATAACTCTATGGTGCGGAATGATACAAAACATTTACACTGGTCTATTTGTGGTCACTATTCCGCTAAGCACTAAGTCAACGGTAATCCCAATGCCAACTCATATACTGGGAATAGAGGTGAGATGAAAAAGGGGCTAATAGGGCATCAAATATTTGAGGCGAGTTCTTGGATATTCGATGTACGTGTATCTAATCTCCAGATTGTATCTTGGTTTATCGAAATTGTGAAATTTCACCAAGGAACTTGTACAAAGTATTAAAGGGGTTATGACATGGGCAAAAGTAACTTCACTTGTTTGTAGATTCTGAAGCCTAACATGAACAAATGGGCCCAATACCCAGTTCAAATGGAAGCTCAGATATAGCCCTATCCAATGCGCATACTTAGAGCCCTCGATGATGTACTTTTCAGACCGTCGACGCACCAGAATTGGCCTCGAGATAGGAAATTAACACAGAGCTGTTGGTGTTTGCGTTAATTTCTCGGCTTACGCGCCGATGTTTGACAAATGCGTTTGCATGTGTATTCTGGACTGGTAGTTACAAAAGTATAGAAATAGGGTTTCAGAGCGCAGTTTTTTACCTCTGTCAACGAGCGTTAGTGCCATTATTGCACAATTATAGAGGCCCAAATGCAACGGCCTCTATTTAGGGGTAGGGAAAACCGGCAAAGTACTTCTTATAACATAAGTTTTCTCCAATCTTACGTTCAAATTTAAGTTCTACTCGATGTTATAAGGGGGTGAAGATCACTAAGTTACTAAGTTTTAGTAATTAGATCCCACTTTATTTCCATTTGGGCCATAGTTATTTGAGTGACCGATATTCAGTTTGTGGAAAAAGACCACTCGCTATCGCTGTGATGAATGCGGAGGTGCTTCACTCTAAGAATGGGGAACACAACTCCGAAAATGCATCGACCATCGACCGTGTCATTACCCCTTTAAAAAGAAACTTGCTTTGAACAATAGTCGACGCCATGTGGAACCGGATGGATTTCCTTAGTCGAATATTTTGACTTTGGTTGATGAATGACTGCACATATATATAAACCTAGCATCAGAGGTAAATCATGTACTGAAACTGCACCGGAGACAAAAGCAAACAGGATTTAGTAAAGATCACCTGACGTAGTGACTGTGGAGCAGGAAATGCCACCAGATAGAAACCATATGCCAGTCTCCTTTTCCCCTGAACAGCATCTTATTGAGAGCCAATGCGACATGCGAATGGCAGTTATCACAGAACAGATTGTGCTGTAATATAGTAAACCGCCGTGATAGTCAATTCTGATGGAAAATTGACATCTGAAAACTGAAATCACACAATACCATGATATATGTCTATGGGCCAAGCTAAAATAAAGGAACATAAGATAGAACTAAGTAAGTGAGTAGCCCTATAATATAGATGACATGCCACCCTATCCAATCTAGAGTCAACCCACAAACTACATTTTTCATGTTTAGCCATTATGAATTTTTATGTTTTGCTATACATTCTCATTGTCCAACAGCAAAGATTTAAGGGAATATGACATGGGCAAAAGTGACTTCACTTGTTTGCAGATTCTGAAGCCTACCAGGAACAAATGGGCCCAATACCCAGTTCAAATGGAAGCTTAGATATAGCCCTATCTAATGCGCATACTTAAAGCCCCCGACGACGTACTTTTCAGACCATCAGCGCACCAGAATTGGCCTCGAGATAGGAAATTAACACAAAGCTGTTGGTGTTTGCATTGATTTTTCGGCTTATGCGACGATGCTTGAAAAAAGCGTTTGCAGGTACATACAGTGAAACTTGGATAACTCGACCCCGGATAACTCGAAAACTTGGTTAACTCAAATCAAGTTTCATGGTTTCTGCCTGGGTAATGATCATTGGCTGGACATATATCGAACTTTTAGTCATAACTCGTACTGATAAACTGTGGGTAGTGCCATCAGATTACCTTTTCTGTGGCTAGTTGTGTTTACATTCTTGCGTAACAAGCTTAACTCCAATCTTTCCTTGTCACAAAATCTCACAAATTTTAGAAAGTTTAGCCAGTAAATAGGATACACTAGAGTGAAATGGACTCGCTGTTACCCATAATGCACTGAGGACCCGGTCAATTATTGCGTCCAGAAAACAAAGAAAACCTGGGACAGCTCTTCAAAAACTTGACATTATTGAAGAGATAGAGGGTGGTGTTAAGTCATCACTCATATGCAAGAGAGATCTTCTTAAGATTACGGTGGCCATGTGGTTAAAGCAAAGGGAGAGCATCAGAACCTTAGCTGAGACTAAGGCTGGAAGCAAACATGCGCGATCTACAGCACACGAACGATGACTTGGACAAAAGTCTGCTGATTTGGTTCAAGCAGGTAAACAGCCAACGTGCCAGTGGATGGCCCACTACTGCTCGAGAAGGCCAACAAGCTGCTGAGAGACATGGGTTCTGACCGTACTGTCTGCAGAGCATGGATAGACAGATGGAAAAAAGGACATTTGGTGGGCAATCAACGTATGGCTGGTGAATCATCAGCCATGAATATGACTGAAGTGAACCAATGGAAAACTGAGGTTCTAGAGCCATTGCTGTCAAATACGCAAAGAAAAATGTCTTTAACATGGATGAGACCGGGCTCTTCTACTGTCTCATGACTGACAAGACCCTTAGCTTCAAAGGTGAAAAGTGCAGCGGTGGCAAGTTGTCAAAAGAAAGACTGGCTGTAGCGCTGTGTGCAAACATGTCAGGGACAGAAAAGATGGAACCAATACATTTGTGTACTGAGTGATATGGTTGACAATGCGAGACTAACCCAGCTGAGACAAACATCTATTTTTGACTTTTTGGGCAATAAAACTGGTACAAGGTATACTGTTTACTACTTGAATTCATAACTCAAACTTTTTTAGTAGTCCCCTGAAGTTTGAGTTATCCAAGTTTCACTGTACTAGACTTTTAGTTACACAAGTCTGAATAGAGAAACCGTGCAACAAAAATATAGAAATAGGGTTTCAGAGTGCAGTTTTTCACCTGTCAGCGAGGGTAAGTGCCATTATTGCAAAATGATAGAAGCCCGAACGCTTTACGACTAGGGCTAGGGAAAACCGGCAAGGCACTTCTTATAACTTACGTTTTCTCCAATCTTACGTTCAATTTTAAGTTATACTCGATGTTATAAGGGGGTGAAGATCACTAGGTCACTAAGTTTTAATAATTAGATCCCATTTTATTTCTATTTGGGCCGTAGTTATTTGAGTGACCGATATTCGGTTTGTCGAAAAGGACCACTCGCTATCGCTGCAATGAATGCTGAATTGCCTCCCTTTAAGAATGGGGAACACAACCCTAACACAACCGCGTCTACCATCGATCATGTCATAACCCCTTTAACCATGGCGATTGAGAGGCTATGCTTCACTCCATTGGTCAAACCATGCATCTTGTCTCATTCCGTAGCTAAAACCAGGAGGCCCCTTCACCCGATATCATTGCTTCAGAGCGTCACTCTTGTGTGACCACAACTGCATCTGGTGCACGCTCATCAGACGCAAGATAACAAAATTCACTAACCATCGACACCTGTCTGTAGTGTGGCTATACGATTACTAGAGAGTTCGCCAACTAATATTTCTTTGTAGGAAATAGGTAAACCAAACAACACCAAATGATTATACTCCTTTTGATTGTCTATTTGAAACCGAAGTAGAATGATGTAAAGTCACTTTGCCTCGATTAGGTTAGAGATGAAGGATTAATTGGGTATACTTGTCTTACCACTCTTCCTTTGTAGACTTCCGAAGCATCATAAACTGCGCGATCCCATGCTTCAGGACCACCAACCATGTCCATGTCGAGCTGCCAGTACCTAATATGGAAGGGAAAAACCTGGTTCATATCGCCAAATATAAAACCAAACCACCAGATGATAGATACTAAATGGCCAGGATCCATCATAGCCCACAATCTAGCATATCATTGGCAGCTCGTAGAACTGTTAGTGACAGAAGATTACCATACACAGATATCTGCAGGTATTTTTTATTGTTCTACTCCGGCAATTGGCTGTCCTATTCAATGTACCTCCTAAGTCCAAGGCTTGTTGGAGCGGTAGGAGTCGGGAATTATGTGAGGAGCTCATTCTCACAGTGGGCACTCAGCATCATTAGAACTTGAACTTGGGATCTGTTGAGCCCAGTGTTCTAGCCATTCAGCTATCCCACTCTGTTATGCAGAAGTAATTGATTTGTAGTAATACTCACTTTGTTGGCTGCCCAAAAGCCATGTCATCCTCCTACACAATAAAAAACAGCATGTTACAACAGTCTGACATAAATATTGAACATTTTAAATTTCATCATCGGCCATTATGGTGCTTCGGATGGTACTCCAACAGCATTGCAACTGCTATCTTTCCGTCATTGAATTAGATAGTAGTCTCACATAGTACTTACAGATACATAGTATGGGCCAGCGAAATCACGGATAACTCCTTGATTTGTGCAGATCCCCATATGCCCGATAAATGGTAAAAACCACCTGCAAGCCAGAATAAAGACAATGCAGTATATAGTCCCCGGGTGTGGAGAATGCACAGCATGTCATCAACTAATTCCACACCAAACTCAAGTGATGGCCAGAAAAGAGTGGATAAATTAGAAAGCCTAGATTGTGTACAAGTGACTCAACCCTACTGAGGGGGGCTGCCATACGCGACTAGGTTAACATGAATAGCAGAATACTAGATGCAACAATTTTCACTACTGTAACAGTACAGCCACACTCTCACTAGAAATTGACCCTTACTTCTCACAAGTTAGTGATCTAGTTGATTAACACATTGGCTGACAGTAACACTGTGATAGAACCTGACTAAGTCACTCAATCACCGGTTGGCTCAGTCAATGAGTGATTCTTAATCTTACTCTAGTCTTAGACTTAGAGTTAGACTGAATCCTAAGTTAGTACTAGAAGTTAGCTACAAATATACATTACCGTGATTACGAGTGTGACTGAGAATTTCTCACTGTCCTAGTCCTTCACTCAGTCACCCACTCGCTCGCTCACTCATAATGACTTTGTTCATTCCGGTGGCTCACTCAGTCCTCTTACTCTTAGAAGTTAGAGTTAGTCTTACTCAGTTACTGACTGAGTCACAGTCACACTCAGTGACTCACAGTCACTGCGTCAGTCAGTGAGCGACCGGAATGAACCATGGGATTACTCACGTTATACAGGGTATTGGAGTCCAAACGACACAATGAGGAAATCGAGAAGTCTTGGGGTTAATTTTCTGCTCTGTGAATATAGGCATGGCTACGTTTGCTTCGGAACTGCTGCTCTGGCGGACGTCCATTTGATGAAGAAACCGAGACCCTGACTTGACTAAAGCCCGAGGCTCTAAAAGTGACAAGTAAAGAAGGTAGAATAGCGCTTGGGCATGGCAAATTGTAAGGTAGATGTGTGCTGCAATGAATTTGCACCACATATTAGCGACTCTAGTATTTTCCAATAAAAATAGGGATTTCTAAGGTATTCTAAAGCGACTACGCATGTCCAAGGTGGCGTGACCCTTTGACCTTGAGCCAACAACAAACGTGACCATTAGGACCTCATATAACTTGGGAAACATGTAGTTTTACAATACGTTCGCTTCTATTGACGGCGTTCGAATAGAAACACGGTGTTGCCAATCCTAACACAACTTCAGTTTCAAAGACTGCCAGAGCTCGAGAACTGTGACGGTTTGAAGAACCAACTGTAACGGGAAACAGAGAAGTTTGTGTCCTTTGTACAACTTGTACAATAACCGAACAAGTGACTTGTGAGTAATTTGGAACTGAAGCGTATGTAGTGTATAGTCTCAGTTTAACTAAAGTAAGTAAGTAACTAGTAAGTTGATTTACTTTTCTTACAGTTACCAGTAGTAACTACATTCGTTGACTACACACCACAGACTAGTGACTGGCTGAGTGAGTGTAACTCACTGTAAGTTACAGTGAGTTACACTCACTCAGCCAGTCACTAGTCTGTGGTGTGTAGTCAACGAATGTAGTTACTACTGGTACTAGTACTAGTCTAGTGGCAGTGCCACATACTCAGTACTAATCACTAGCAGTAGTACTAGCACTGCTATTAGAACTAGACGTAGCAGTGAATTGGATTATAAGTGCGATTAAGGTCGATTACTGGTGAGGTTATTTATTAAACTAAGTAACTTACTAACTAGTAAGTGACTTGAGTTGTTAATGATATTGGTCACCATTGCTTAGTGAATTACTTAGTGTAGTGGTACTGTTACCTTTGTTCAGTTGCCATTGCTCTGTCTGCTGTTAGTGTTACGGGTGTTACCACTTTCAGTTAAAACATACTGGTTTGTCACCCAACAGCTGACCTGTGTCCTTTGTGCCTGTAAGTCTGTAACTAAGTATCAGTCTTCTTGTTTCATTCACAGTTGTATTGTTTCAATGTGTGGCATGGTATTGTGCATAATTCTCCATTTCACTTTTCACACATACACATATTACACTATTACTTGTTCTTTATTTGTGCTTGTTTTTTGCAAATCAATTGTTATGAATTGTGTGGACAATTACTCTTGAGTCTTGACAATAGCTATCTTATGACCAGAATGACCGATATAGAGTGATGAGGATTTGCAGGGACACTGAATAGCCATTGTGTACGCATAACAGGATAGTGAGGTGTTCATCAGTGTAGGGTCTTTTGGTAGCTGACATAGAAATTCTCCTTTGCTTGTTTCAAGGTAGAGCTGATGTTGATAATTATGAGCCTGAATGAAGGTACACTTGTATAATTCTCACCAAACCTCACATAGTTTTCGCAGTAGGTGTTGGCCATGGTGTCTAATGGTCATGAGTCATGTGCAGGGAGCTGACTTTTTCACAGTAAGTGGCGACGGAAGAGAAAAGACCTGCAAAATACCTGGTATCCCAGACACGTATGGCAGTTATAGTAGTACGCACGTATGGCAGTTACAGTAGTACGCACGTATGGCAGTTACAGTAGTACGCACGTATGGCAGCGCTAAAGGTGCTTTTTCGCTCCAGCGGATGTCCGGTCCGCCTCGGACCGAACGCAGTTTGCGTCTGATTTGGCTTCAGACCTTAGATCCGGAAACGAGTGAACGTTGCTAGGTACTCCGTGGAAGACCGTTTGATTGGTTGATGAGTCAGATGTACTCATTTTGTCTCTGGGAGACAAATGGTCTGACGTCCGAGAGAGTGTCCGAGGTCGATCAGACGAGGCCTTTTCACTCCATTCCTGGGGGTCAGACGTCTGTTTCGAGCGCCCGGTCCGAGGCGGACCGGACATCCGATGGAGTGAAAAACACCTTAAGTGTGCCCATAATCTCTGTCATTTATATGCAGTGAAAAAATGTCGGTTGGGGCATGCACACCATTTTAAGAGTGCTAGCTGGTTTGGTGGTGTTGGAATGGGTGTGGGTTTAGATCTAGTTAACATTTCAGAAGGGGTTTTGCAAAGAAATTTGGTCTCTTGCGCCGGTATTCCCAAACGCGTCCCATCCTATTGATAGGGAAACTGCATTCAGGTTACAGGCCAGGGATAGAACCGATCTTCAACCTTCCCTTAAACTATCAGTAGCGTGTTAATAGAATGGCAAATAGGTAATCATCCACTGTTAGATATGTCAGAAGACAATAGCCCTTCATTGATTGTTTCTACCCCATTGAAGGAGCTTTTCACCATAGCTGTACTTTGTAATCAGCTCACCTGGTTGAAACATTTTTATTGTTTGGTTCTTGCGGAAATAAGCTTACTAAATACACCATCATTAGTGAGTGAACTGGCAAGCATATACACTATGCTCCGAGGCCAGGAGCTGAAACAAAAAAGAAGATTCTAAATGTCCATAGGGCAGAGAATTTATCAGGGACTTGTCTGACTGGACCGCTTGCAATTCTGCTGATTTGGACCATGCAGTGCTGTCATAAGAATTCCCATGTTATATAGAGTGTAAACTCAGCGTAGAGTTATTTTCTCTAACCATAGAGATATCTTCTTAAACTATGATAGGCAGTTAATTCAAAGATCCGGGTAGGTTTAAATCCTCTTTGTCTCAATCCAGTTATTTCCATGGTGACCACATCTTGGGTTGATGCATAAAGTTTGCAGTCCACTGTGGACTCCGTGGTTGCTTTGTGTCATATGTGGAATGCATCAAAACTACAAATCATGCTTATCAACCAGGGTTGTTTTCTACACCAGGCACATGGTCCACACCAGCAAAGCATAAATCATGTGAACAGTGTTGTACAGAATTACACTCACAGTCCATGTAAAATGTCAAATGAAATGAAAATTACAAGATTGGGATGACTCGGTGACTTCAGTTGATGACTCGGGAGAGTCATCAATTGAAGTCACCGGTCAAATAAAATGAAAATATAGCGGTTTACTCGGGGCCATAGAGGTATCCTTGCAGGACGAAAGTTAATTCTATGGTTAATCACTTCACTGGAAAACTTAGGCCGTCTCAAGTAGCCGAATGCAATAACACCTTAATCAAACGGCAGTCCACTCAATAGCGTAACATTTACAAGCTCCTTAATGTGACCTCGATAACACTCGCCCACGCTGCTGTTTTTAGCCATGTCCTTCACATGAGTATAGTATGTAAACTGCAGGGGGCGAACATGCACACAGATCTCACCGATACTCAATGAGTCATGATCTACGTCAGTCACTCGTGAGTTTCAAATTTACTGTAGGTATTCATTTGGTGTAGACCATTATATCCGATGGTCTTATGTTATGTACAGCCTTTGACATCACACTCTGTTTGATTTGACTCATGATACCACTCAGGACTGGTTGCATCAATCTGAATACCATTTAGATAAACCAGCTTTGTTCACTATGATCAAATATGATTATGTGAACATTGTGGTTACAAATCTATGGAATCAGTTGTTTGAATATTGGTAAATCCTAGAGAAGTGTGATAAGCGCTCTGTTTAATTCCCCTAATAAATACATGCAATAAACCAAGCGATAGCGGATAGCTCAATGGCTCGAGCACTTGGCTCTCCAGATCAGAAAATCATGGGTGTGAGTTCTGGCCATGTCGACCCTGTTGTAAATGTGCGGTCCTCATATAGTTCCTACCTCCTACCACTT
>Ga0224501_10000768_pt1 | contig 24871 bp, 24 predicted proteins | sample SF_Oct11_sed_USG_4_FD_169105 | JGI IMG/M metagenome (GOLD analysis project Ga0224501, IMG submission 169105) | Sediment microbial communities from San Francisco Bay, California, United States - SF_Oct11_sed_USGS_8_1 | ecosystem: Environmental > Aquatic > Marine > Sediment | place: USA... | reverse complement strand
AGATCCCTCTCTGTACAGTTATGGGGAGATCCCTCTCTGTACAGTTATGGGGAGATCCCTCTCTGTACAGTTATGGGGATATCCCTCTCTGTACAGTTATGGGGATATCCCTCTCTGTACAGTTATGGGGAGATCCCTCTCTGTACAGTTATAGGGATATCCCTCTCTGTACAGTTATGGGGAGATCCCTCTCTGTACAGTTATGGCCACATCAATGAGATTTTGACAGCTAGCGAGCCAGTCTAAGTGAAATAATAACCTGCGAGCTGGAAAGGAAGCTGACAGAGCATCCAGACTGGTGCAGATAACTTTCTGCGCTGAGGGACTCGATGTCCTGGTTGAAGCCTTAATCTGCTCATCAGAGATACGTGCATTCAGCACAGAATATGCTGAGTCAACCAGTTCAAACGCAGAGTCTTCAGGTACTGCAGTGGGTAGGCCAGAGCTGAACTTCATGCTTGGAATCAGTGTGTAGGTCCTGTAACAAAGCGCAGAGAACCTAACCGTAGCTTGTAATTCCATGTATAAAGATTCATTCATAAGTACTTCATAGAGCAGTAACACACCAAAACTATCATTTGCATGGCAGTCACGCCGTCTAACCAGGACCGGATGGTGTCCCCTCTCAGCGGTATACCTACCATTTATTCTTAGTGCCCATTTTGAGTTCAGAAAACTCAACATTTTAACCACTTAATGTCAGAGAAAACAAACGTAGCACATACGAACACGAGATGTGTAATTATTGGACATATTTCAAGAGTATAGGCCCAGCTGAGTTAAAGGGGTTATGACATGGGCAAAAGTGACTTCACTTATTTGTAGATTCTGAAACCTATCATGAACAAATGGGCCTAATACCCAGTTCAAATGAAAGCTTAGATATAGCCCTATCCAATACGCATACTTATAGCCCTCAACGGCGTACTTTTCAAACCATTGACACACCAGAATTGGTCTCGCGGAAATTAACACAGAGCTGTTGGTGTTTGCATTGATTTCTCGGCTTACGCGCCAACGTTTGCATGTGTATACTAGACTTGTAGTTATATAAGTCTGAATAGAGAAACCGTGCAATAAAAATATAAAAATAGGGTTTCAGAACGCAGTTTTTCACCTCTGTCAACGAGTATTAATGCCATTATTGCGCAATTATAGAGGCCCGAACGCAACGGCCTCTATTGAAGGCTAGGAAAAACCGGCAAAGCACTTCTTATAACTTACGCTTTCTTCAATCTTACGTTTAAATTTAGGTTCTACTCAATGATATAAGGGGGTGAAGATCACTAGGTTACTAAGTTTTAGTAATTAGATCCCATTTTATTTCTATTTGGGCCATAGTTATTCGATTGACCGATATTCGGTTTGTGGAAAAAGACCACTCACTATCGCTGCAATCAATGCGGAGTTGCCTCCTTTTAGAAATGGGGAACACAACTCCGAAAGCGCGTCGACAATCGACCGCGTCATAACCCCTTAAAAATTAACAGTATATATGAGGTGCAGCGACCTACCTAGTGATTAACTCCTCTGTGTGTCTGACGAGTTTCAGTGAGGTTTCAGCTATCATGACCCTCTGGGGAATATCAGCTCCATTTCCAGTCATCACAGTATCAACGGTCTTTACTACGAATCGGCTCAGAGCAGGCAGCATGTGATGGGAGAAGGAATCAAACTGAATTAAGTTGATCAGTTCGGTGTATATAAGTTCCACTCGCTTAGTATCTAAAAAATGGGCCAGTAGCACACTAAGCACATGAGAGTATTTTCTCAACTTCACAATGGCAAGTATATTGACTAAAATCCTAAAGCCATGAAAATTGCCAAGCTTGATAAAGTCTGTAAACGTTGCACTCTGATTTTCGGCCAAAGCATTAGGCACATCGTGGTACATGTGACAATGTCCGAAAAACCAAGGGCTCTACGCGCTAGGATCCGTAAAAAGCTCACAAATAAAAATAAACTGACTGACTAAATAGACAAATAATACTATTGTGATTAACTTTGGTATCGGTAATCTATAGTAGCCTCCTGCACTTCTAGTCTATGCTATGTGCTCTGGTGGTTAGTGATTGTCTACCTCTCCATGCCAAATTCTAATACTCGTAATCAAATTGGTCACTTTGGGTAAAATATCAGGATTCTGTGATCCGGTTGCTATTTAGCACAGGTGTCACATTCGTGATCACAGATGGACCAATCCATTGTTGGAACCTTGTATCTTAGTGGCACAGATATTCACAAACCTGGCTCGTTTGTGGACAGCAGATTTGTAGCAGAAATATATCTCAACATTCGTAGCATACCAGCTATAACCGCAGATGTAACATTCTCCAACTCATGTGACCAGCTGTATGATGAAACTAACAGCGCCCAAGCAGCAGCCACACACCGGAACATGTGAGACTCCAGACTAAGTCGGTCCTCTATTAAACAAAATAACAAAATGCAAGGGTAAAAGAAATGTGAACCATTCTTTACATCAGGAATGAAGTATCACTAACAGATAAACTCACCCACAGTAGTATTTGTTGTGTGTTGGGCAGCGAGGGCGGAGCTAAAGGTTACCAGGTTCCCAGCATCCAGAGTTTCGCCATCAACAGTGAGCAAAGAGCTGTTTAAACTTGGAGTCTCATCAATCATTGCTGAATGGCTTTCAATTCGAAGAGCAGACTGAGCATGGGCCTCCTCACTTGCCACTATAATTCTCCGCTGACGTTCTGATAAAAGATGCACATGCAACAGTGAAGCAAGCTGGTTGAGTCAGCAATAATTTATGACAACAACTAATATCTATGTCACTCACCTTGTTTATCACGGAGACTAGGAAGAGTGAGATTGAGTGTCATGTTACCACTAAGAGCTTTAAGAGTAGAGAGGGCATCCGAGAGATATGCCAGGGAAAGAGTACGTGTATTCACATCACTACTCAATTGCAGAACCAAAACCTGATAGCTGTAATATGCAGATTAAACTGATCTCGCAACGGACACACAGACATTGATCGAAGGCTGTCCATAACACGCCAAAGTCTTGTCTACATACATTTTCTACATACAACTCCATCATCTACGTTAAATTTTACAAGCATTGATTTTTCTTGGTGGATCACTCAGAACAACTCACCCATCAGAAAGTAGAAAAGCAGGAAGACTAGGATGAGAGGAGACGGAGTATCTCTGACGCATAAGAGCCAACTCTGACATCTGCGAAGTATCATCAGATGGAGGGATGTTCTCCTGCGCTTTAGTCCTTAAAAAATAGTGATGCCTTTTTACTCCACCAGACTACCGTTGCTCAGGTCATCTGAGTTTGCAGGACTCATCACTTTAAAGCCGATCAAAGCGAGTGAAAACATTACATGACTGGGAAGGCTCACTTTTGACTGCTGAGAATGCAGCGCCGGTAATTGTGCCGAGTATTGTCGAGAATGATTTTTACACTCATAGACAAGAAGGGCAACTGACTAGAGCGTGTTACATTCATAACAAGTTATTCATAATGGACCAACGCATGAAAAATGTTTTTTTTTATTGTGTAACATGTAAATATAACTTCAAATTTAACGACTAATGCCTCAGCTAGGTGATTCAGCTTTCCGGCGGAGGACAGCGCCTGGGCGAGCGAATCACCAAGAAAAGACGTGAGTAAAGTTGTTAAGAACAGCCGACAAAGGAGCTTGCCAATTCTAAACATGAATAATTAACGCTTGGCATAACCAGCCCTACGCGATTGCCTCTATATAAGCTTTAGATGGAGTTTAAATCCATAGTTTTTTGTACGCAGCAGAATCTGGAAACAAATGAAGGAATATAATAGCGCGGCGGAACCCATTCAACTAATTCATAAGTCTTTATATTTGTTATAATCTATTAGTTAACCTAAACTACTGGAGATAATTATACTATGGTAATAATGATAATAACGATAGGTACTATACATGCAAACTTACAAACTTGTGCGTATACTCACCGCAAAACCACTTTAGGCAGAAGGGCAAGGAACCTGGAAGCAGTGAAGTTCACACCATGACCTTTAGTAGAGATGAATATTGGTTCACCAAGTCGGGACAATACAGCGAGGCATCCAATTTTGGTGAGAACAATCAGCAACAAGTCATCATAGCTCCACTCCATATTCGCTATCCAGTAATGCCTACAACGTGCCAACAATACGCGCCATTTCACTCCGCCAGACCGGCTGATCTTTAACAAGAACAAATGAACAAGGACATGGCATAGCATCAGAATTATAAGCGAGCTGTATCACCTCGCAAATGACCTTAATCGGTGCAATGTCAACGACGGCTCAATCAAACGGCAATGTCACACAAAGCAGGCAGTGTCGTTAGTCGTCATCGTGTGAATTAAGAATCCTTTACTAGCATACACAGCTTCAATATACCCGTGTGACAGTCACCGCGAAATGTGAATTCGTTGCAAGCAGCGATTCACATTTTGCAAATTATGTGGAAGGGTCGTTATACCCATGCAACTGCACTCAGTCGGGAATAGACTCACCTCCCAACGCGATCAGCAGTTACACCCAAGCAGCTGAGTTCTGCTCTCACTATGCATTCCGTTAATGGTGAGATGAAAAGCAGACGCGTATCTCTCACAGAGCGTTTGTTGAGACCCAGAGCCAGAAAGGGAGAATGGTTGGCGTAGCTGAGCACCAGCGCTCCACGGGAATGATCTGAAGCGGCATCTTGCGGCTGACTGATCCCTAGTTCCAGTCCACTCCACTCTACACGCGGAGTATCACTGTAATGAAATAGATTTTAAAAAAATCATAAGTTAGGTTTATTTTAAATTGCCACTACAATTTAATTTTCATGCAGGAAAAGATTCCGTCTGCTTGAAGTGTTAGGCGCAGAAGCAGTCTTTCAGCCAGATCACGCGTGTGTTGGGATACCTAACATATCTACCAGGGGCAGCATTACGGACCTCCAAAGATTATATTAAGACGACTGACTCCCATTCAAGCACGTGCTATCGATTTCAGCTAAATGAATGGCCCAGTTTGCCAATCACTGTGCTCATACACTAATGGAATACGACTGAACGTCTACCTCAGTTCAATATCAAATGAGCAACTGAGTAGACTACGAAGGAGTCCTAAACTCAGCGACACTGTCTTTTTGTGACACTCGATCAATCCGCTATATTTCAGTAACGAACTACAAGACTTTGCAAACAGAGAGTCCATTTCTTTTATTTCTACAAGGCAATGCTTAAGAACTATGTAGGGTCAAGACAGCTGGATTTTGTAACAAACAGGGACTTCTATCGCGATGGAATGTTTCATTTATTCACCAAATCTACGTCAATTCCAACATTGTGCCTGACTTACTCCCGTTCGTTACCATACTGAAATCCTTTGCATGAAAAATTAATCCCGCCACAAAATAAACTTAAAACTTAAAAACTTAAAAATAAATTTAGTCTACCAAAGGGAACGAGATGGGAGTGTAGCGGATAGATTCTAACAATTGGTCGGATAAGTTATCCTGGTATAATCTCTGCTATCCCTAGCACCTAGAAAAACAAAACACCCGGTGGAGCCTTTCTTAAGCAGCTCCCTGCTCGCTGTTTTACTCATAATTAAAAAAGCCTATACTTTTGCTCTAACCTTGCTTCTTTGCACAAAAAGACAGTGATCACCAGATTTAGTAAGATGTTAGCTGACAAGGCAATAAGCCCAACAGTTTCATACCTTTGTGCGAGCGCATTGCATTGAAATGAAGTTAGCAAAGTTGTTAAACGAGTAACTCCAGAATGATCCACAAATGCTGTACTAGCAAGTATGCAGCTGCCCAGAGCCTATAATCAGAAAATGGAGGTTTAGTTGCTGCGGACATGGCATTCGGGAGATACTATCAGCATGGTCTGGAAGAAGTATGTTGCAAGCAATCCTATACAGAACCCCACAATCATATAGAGTCATTCCTTGTCAGGGTTTTGTACCATGAGAACAGGTTTAGGATTTCACTGGCAGCCTGTAAGTAAAATCCTAAACATGCTTTCACAATATGACGTTTATTTTTTATTTAACATTTTCAGGAAAAGAATTTGAAGAAGAATTGAGACTTTGAGCCGTGAATGTCAACTGGTGCCAGGCAAACGACCGGAATGTATAGATACTAAATAAAAAATAACTTAAAGGTGCATTCAGACTAGACGTATTAGACGGTCGGTAGGGCTCACCGACTGAATTGTTCATCGGTAAGGGCCAGTAGGTAGGATTTGAACTCTTGGGCGATCAGTCAAAACCTGCCGATGATCCGTAGACCTTTAGCCAATCAAAATCAAGCAAATGCAGTGACCAATAATCAGAGACTTGACAAGGCCTAATCATCACACCCCTTTTATCTTGCCTCGTCGTAACAAAAGCAGTCGTAGTAACTTAAAGACGTCACACTGGAAACGCAGTACTCCGCACAAACGACCTACCGCGATCCTATTTGTCAATGTTTGGCCAATTGTAATGCGGATAAACTACGATATCAAAGCCCGCGGAAAGACAATCAGGACATTGCATCGGCTAGTTTTCTACTCAGAATCAGTAACTCATACCGGCCGGATAATCGGTCTAGTCTGAATGCACCTTAACACGGGTTCATGGATTCCATTGTGAAAACCTGATTATCATAGATGCAAAAACTCACGTGTTCCTTTAGCACAGTGGATTCAAGGGTGGCTTCTCTGTTGACTACATCTGGCAAGGATACGGTGGCTAACAGGTGCACCCTGTACCAGGCCCCAGGCAGAGTGGTAGATTTATATTCTGGACCCGCTCTTCTCCAGACATAATAGTTAGTGCATTCAATCACGAGCAGGACTCTGTTCAGATCTTCAGAGACATTGATATGAACATTGTCCTCTGAAAAAAATTAGCAGGCGAGTCAAATAACGCCGCTAATTGTCCAAATAAACAATTTTGTGAATTGAATGTACATACGTGAAGAGAGAGAACGAAATGCAGCGATGCCTTCTATTGTGTACATGATGTTACTATCCTTCTCCCAAATATAGACATCACCACTAGTGAGTAATCCATAAACCAAAAGACCTGCAGAAGAACAATAAATGCTGTGGTCAAACATTTTATAATGACAAGAGGTTTTTTATTTGTATTCAGAACAATCATCCACGTACTTACCATGAGCTGATACAGATGGAGCTAAAGTACTGGCATTCACGCTCGTAACAATTGGGGATACTCTTCGTTTAGTCTTGCCATCCTTCAGATACAGGATTGAACATTTCCCCTTGTCTAGCAGCAAGACATTTTCGTCTCGTCTTCCAGCCCATTTTACCAAGGGAAATGGCTTTTTTCGTTTGATAGTGCAAGCACTAACTACTTGAAGCTGGAGCTGCATATTAAAGTCTGGCCAGTGTCTGTAATATCCAAAATATCATATATCAATGTCAGTGATATAGGGAAAGTGATTCAGCAATACAATCATATGCAACTGTTGACACGTGTATCTGGGATAATGTCTTGCTCACCTTCACCACATTCATTTGTACAGTGACTCTGTCAATGAATGCTTGTGACAGTTTCTCAAATCAAACTTATGCTTGGATTCGACCTCGGCGACACTTTTGGGTCTGTAAACACAATTCATTTCGCAGCGTAAATTTGTATCACTCAATATGGTATAACAAGCCACCTGTTGTTCAGTGCCACCAAATCCATGAACCCTGATGACTTACGTAATTCGAATAAATTGATGATTTCGATCCCAGCTTTTGCAAGTTCTACTATAGACACAATAAAAAGAGCCTGGTGCCAATTGATGGTAAGTATTATAGTCACTACTGAAATGCATATAAATCTTCTCAACAGATCAATTGGTCCACACAGGCCTGTGTTCACATAATTTTGTACCTCAGGGTGCAAAAACTAAATAAAATTGCGCTAAATTATACTGTAGCGATCATTCATTTATGAAAACCACTTTAAAGGTGCCAGATGATTGTATATATTTGCTTGGAAAAACTCTGAAGGTCTGCCGCTGGTATTGAAAGGCTTATATGTGCCCAGTGTGCACCCGATACCAAAATGACAGCCACATTGCTGGCTGTTGCCATTTGGCAAAATAACAGGAAAAAAATTGATTTGTCAAGCAGAAAAGATAGGAAAGTTATTTATATTATTCATTATGATGATTAGAAGAAGGAAAACTTCTTCGGCCACGTATGCATGATGGCAATCGGTTCAGATCAAATACATCCCAGTTTATTTTTGGCCCAGCTTTGTCGCAAAAGAGTGAAAATGTGTATTTTTTTACCATCAATTATCTCTCAATTTGGCTCAGGTAGTATCTCTTTTGGCAGTGAAATTGCACCATATCTGTCAGCGATCTCCTTCTCCCCCCACCCCAGATCCCAGCTGTTGTACAGTGGACACCAGCACTACAGGCTTGCATCTCGCTGCAGCCCCTAGAGGCTAGTAGCACCTTAGTATTGCCATACTAGTCTCCTTACCTCCTCCTTGAGAATGTGTTACCTACCCTATATATAACAATATAAATGATAAAGTTTAGGTTGTCAGCTTGTCAATGTCATACACTGACACTTGAACTTGAAGTTGAAGTGATATTGAATGATTGCCACCGATGCTGCTGCTTGGTTGAAAGTATGACCAGGTTGGTGCATGTGTTTGGAGTTTGGCTGTTGGGTGAGTGAGTATGGTCTAATCTAACCTACTTAGTCACTGGTAACTGATAGGTGATAACTCGTCTCGAGACTTCCTTTCCTTAGACTTAGTTCGTTCAGACTACTCTTAGAGTTAGAGTTAGCAGTTACTAACTTAGTTAGTACTCTACAGTCTACTCTCTAGACCTAGTCTAGACTAGACTCTAGAGTCTAGTCTTACTCTCAGTCACTCACTGATTAGATTCAATTTGTCATATCTCACCTTTCGATAACGAGGTTCTTCACTCCTTTAGAAGCAAAAGAACACTGCCAAAAATCAGGGAATGACTTAACGAACAAAAGTCATAAAATACGAATTCTTACTTTCACAATCACGAGCACTTGCGTTGCTAAACAAGCTGTTTACAGCGCTACCATTTTTAAAAATTACCCAGGGTGCACCAAAAAGTCTCGAAAACTCTCGCATATGCGACGGTAACATCGACTTCCTTTCTCGTGTAGCGTGCAATTAGTAAGGTAGCACTTTCTAAGAGCTCTGGTTCACCGCTGTTCAAACGGAGAGCCTGTTGAATACGTCGACCAGAACACTACTATAAACGTGAGTCGATTTCTCTCACATGCAGACTTGGCTTTAAAAGATGACCACGTATGCGGCTGGTATCGGAATCGGATAACCGCGCCAGCTCCCCGCACTCGGCTTAGTTACGAGTACGAGGAGTAGTAACACTGTAGGTGTAACAGTGTTGTTGTTCCATAGGTTCCATATGATCTCAATAGACTAGTCAATTCACCAGCCATTGAAATTGAATTAAGTGACAATTATCCGCTGTGATTTTACTTTTAGATGAACTACGCCAAGGATTCCAAAGCTCCTCAGGAGGATGTGCCAATTCATCGCATCAGAATCACGCTCACCAGCAGAAATGTCACCAGTTTGGAGAAAGGTCTGTCGAATCCTACTGATCTATGCATAGAAGTAGCGCTGTGCAATACAGCTTTCCAATCCTCGTATCACTAGCCAAAATTCTAGAATAAGATTCGACAGTTTGTCTTATCAACATTTTCTTTCCTGCAGTGTGCGCCGACTTGATCAAGGGAGCCAAAGAAAAGCAGCTCAAGGTCAAAGGTCCAGTGCGCATGCCAACCAAGGTGAGCTCTCATTTCTTTCAGTTTTCTCTGCAATAAACTTGACACTGTTATCTGCATTCGGTGCTAATCCCGATTCAATCTGTTGCAGACCCTGAGAATCACTACCCGCAAAACCCCTTGCGGAGAAGGTTCGAAGACATGGGATCGCTTCCAGATGAAGATCCACAAAAGGCTGATTGATCTAGTATCTCCATCTGAAATTGTGAAGCAGATCACCTCCATCAGCATTGAGCCTGGAGTAGAGGTTGAGGTCACTCTCGCTGATGCTGAGCCATCTGCATAAGCTGCTGTTACTATGGCATGCTATCAGTATCACTAAATAAAACAGTGATTCATTGAATATCTAAGTCTTTATGGGTTTGCGCGTAACAAGAATTTACACAAGAGTGTGCTGTGCTCATGGGTCACACTTGTTCAGTCTTCTGTCCAACCTTCGATCCTCATTATCCTCACAATCGGGCCTTTCTCCTTTATTTTCTTATGGTGATCTGCGGGTCTCAGAGATGTGTTGAACAGTAGGCCAGTGCTGGGAATGATGATCACAGACCGAGACGAAATACCTACAGAATGTTCAGGCAGCGTCGCTGCTGACTATGGGGCTAGATTTCTAGGGAGCCTAATGGACATAACCTCCTGGGGTGGCCGAGTAACCTGGCAGTCAGTCCAACCATTTGACCGGTTGTGATTCTGGTGGACGTCTCCGAGGCGTATCTGATGAGACTGGGAAACGGGGTCCAGTAGATGAGGCTGGTCAACTGACCCATGCAACATTGGGGTACTAGACCGGCCGGACCCACAGAATCACGGGCATTATTTAAGACATGCGTCAAATGTAAAATTATGGAATAAGGGCCAGAGCACAATGTTACATGGCCATCATACAAGACGCATTCTACATCTTACCATATAGTGTGTTGGTGAAATTTCTCAGGCCTAATTGAGCAGCCTTGTAGGTTAGAGGAGAGATATAGCACTAACGTTCAATGGTTTGTTCGCATTTTGTTGGAAAATATTTAAGCCGGCTTTTTTGTGTAGTTGGTGTTATCATGCATTGGGTCAAGATAGCTCAGCTGGAAAAGAGTGAACTCTTCCCAGTATCGGAAGGGTTTTTCCTTTGTACAAGGTGTGGGTCAGCCACTCATTCCAACTTGTTAGCGTGGCTTTGGATCCCCATGGTATAAATAATGACGCTCCAACCATTGGATAAGAGTCACTTCCCAGTTGTTCTTCATGAAGGCTTCTTGACAGGTGATGCGTAAACAAATGGCTCAGGTTGGCTGACTCCCTGCCTCCCAGTACTATCTAATCTGTCTCGCAGCTCGATGCAGGGTTAGGTTTGGTTAGGTTAGATTACAGTTCAAAGACATGGAATAGTCTAGACTTTGGGCCTTCGACCACTTAGTATTTCCTAGTTTATCTTTGGGGGGCCAGGATAGCTCAGTTGGTAAAAGCTTGGATCTGCATTCTAAGGATTGCAGGTTCAGGACTCACTGGTATGGGCCTTTAGCAAGCCTCTCACTCCAAATTGCTAGCATGAATTCGGATGATCGCGTTAAAAAAAATGGAGGTCCCAACCATTGGATTAGGGTCAAAATCACTCCAAGATTGTAAAAGAGCTCCCTCACCTCGGCAGCCTAATTCCGGCTAGTGACGTGTAAACAAATGGCTCTGGTTGACTGACCCCCAACCTCCCAGGACCATCCGTTCAGTCTTGTAGCTGGGGCTTCACACTGAATCAGCGGGTGCTCTGGAAGAGTGGAGTTGGCCCTGGGCGCAGTCAGCTTCTACTATGCCAACCCTGCCCGGCCTGCAAGTGCAACTTCATTGCTATGGTATAGTCGGAATAACGACTGATGCCGGGCTACTATATAACAGTTTATCTATCGCTTGCAAAATCCCTGATATGTATCCATTTACTTACACTGTGCCAGGTTTGACCGAGCCACCTCTTATTTTGTTTTTTGTCCTATTAATTTGTCACAGTTGCGGCTTGCCCCATCTTCTCTCAAGGACCATTTTGAAATAAGGCCTTGCTACCCACATGTTTTGTGTACACTGATGCATCACAACGAAGGTTGTGTATGAAACTATTGACCTGGTTGTTGAACAGTGATTCAATGTTCAGTTAAACAATTCTAGCCTTCATTGCCAGGAGTTCAGGATACAGCTTCGTGCTGGCTCCGAAAATAATAGCTGGTCAGACATAGAAGGTTGAAAAGCTGCAAAATCTGGGTTATCTAGTTTTCATATTTGTGACTAATATTTGGTATGGCATGGGTAATGCTCTTCAATCTCGAAGACCAGACCCATATCCAACATAAACTGTTACTACCAGTGGGGTTTTTAATGTAATAAATCATGAATGGTACCGCTTCATTTGTGGGAGGACGACGCTGAATACAATGACTTTGTGTAACCGTTGCCGTTTGCAGGGTTGTGAATCCTCATGGTGACACTGGTTGCTTGTTATTCTAAGAAGTTGAGAACATGCACACGACTGCAGGGGATACTTAGGTAGAATGGAATTGGCCCAGGGCATAGTCCGCTTCTACTGTATCAAACCAGTGCAGGCTTACAGCTTCATGGCTTGGCAACGTCAAGAAAGTCCATGATGAAACAAATACCAAATTAGGGGAAAATTTGAATCAAACAGTTTTCCACGTGCTGACTTCCTTGGTTTATATAATGGTTTTGGTGGCAGCATGATATATCATCCTACTGTGCGTGAAAAGCTTTGGAAGCAGCCCAATGCATGTATGCGTGTAGTGCTACTTTCTGTGCAGTCATCCAACACCATTCTTATATTTCTGAAAATTTCTACAACGCATCTAGTAGCTGTATTAGCTGCAGCAAGTGTCAGTGAGTGAACAACTAGAACCACTGTCTACTGAGTGAAAAATATGGGCTATTTGCTCCCGAATAAAACTACATCCAAGCACAGGTCATTCAGCCTGTAAGTTTGAGTTGTGAATGTTTTCTTCTTCAAGTTGAATGGCTTTTTGTGTTTTTATTTATAGCGCTCTTGATTATGCACTCTGCATGCCTACACCTGCTCCTTCTAGAACTTTTTGCCTGTTTTTCAATCCAAAATAACACTTTTCAAAATCCGACGTCATGTATCTTCTAGTATCAGCCCGTCCGTGTCTAGTGCTTATCAAATCAGGTATGTTCAGGGCAGATATAAGGGCTGGCTGGCAATGAATCTACACAGCCAATAAATGAATGTTGATTTTGAGTTTTTTTGCGAAACCTGCCATTGATTGTTGCTAGTGCAGGTCTGACTAGAATTAGGCATATCTAAGGAGCGCGCAGGCTCCCAACAAAGGCGGATTTTTACAATAAACAGTACTTATAGTTTCCGCATGGTTTCAGTTGTAAGTTCAGATCGTCAGTTGAAACTCAATCGTTATCTGAAAATTTCACATCATTTATGTGCACTCAATTGTTCATGCAGGATTGAACATTGGTCTTGGTGATGACATACTTCAGCTGGATGATCATACTTTATTTTTACAATTGCTGATAAATCTTGCGGGGTATTATTTGGACCCACATGACAAATTATCTCAATGAAATCGACCACGCCCAAAGAACTGGTCAGCCTTATTTTGATGTACTCCTACATGATGGACATAAGTTCTCTGCCATGACGGGGCTGCTCCAATTTGTATTAAAGACCAACTAATCCTATCGCTTTGTGATATTAAACAAAGATGGGATTATTCATAGCAAAAATCTGTTCACTCGACTGCATAGACAAGAGATCTCAGAATAGTGTAAATCTGCTGTAAATAGTTATATAATTAGGGTGAATTCGCAACTAAAAATTTTCACAGAGTCTAGTATTTGGCAGATCGTTAGAAGTCTCCAGTAGAGCAACATCTCAAAATACGGAATGGTGAGTTTTATTTTAATTGCTTTTCTGGATCCAAGTTTGTTCACGATTCTAAAGAAAAACACCTTGAGACTGTCAACGTATTCATGAATATTGATGGCTGCAAAGGAAAAAGCCTTATTATAGTTTATTTAATTGCTCTTCTTGGTACCCACCAAACTTCTCTTCCACAGCCAGTATCTACTACAATTTTACTAAAAAAATTTAGGTTTGTTGAGACTTGTGAGTCCGTGTATTATTTCACAGGATCTCAGACCTTCAGTTTTTATCTTCACCATTTTAGGATTTAACGCGCTTCACGTGGCAAACGTCTTTTATTTAGTTTGTTTCGATCCTTTTGTTTTTTAATGTGTGCCCATTACCCTATCAGCCTGATAATGCTTGTGGCTATCTTTGAAATGGTCCTATAGCCAAAAGTAACGTTGGAAATTTGCTTCTCAGCCTACGGAGAGTTTTCTCACTTCTAGGATTTGTATTGCCAGGCAGTAAATTGTAGCCTGGGAAATTTATGCATTTGAGCATGTACCTGCCTGTGTTCAAGGTTATATATGATTATCATATCATGGAAACATCATAGCCTTTTCTGCGTTGAGCGCTTGGCGCGAGAACTTTGCACAAGGTGCTTTGTATATTGAGGAAATGTCTGGTTTATGATCTTAATTTTGAACAGCTAAGCGTCAGTGGGTCTGCATACCCATGGACTGCGGAGACTGTATACAATGCTGTTTTTTTCACACTGTCTCGTGTATCTCATTGTAGGCTCTCTCACCAGTACACATGCCCGTGGATATATCTCATTCGACTCCGTACAGCGGCTATCAAAATAGTGAAATTTACTCGGTGACATCCAATCAACCGTTGGAATATATCTCCCAGACTGCGCACTGGGAAACATTCAATGATACAAACTTTCCATTCAATGATCCTCCATCCTGGGCAAATATTGATCCATCACCCCAATACCCTCCTAGAATAGGGGGCGGTAATTGTTTACCTGTTAAAACTCAGTCGGATACTTTTGGAAGCATGGAATACGCAATAGGCGAGGAGTATCTCTTGTATGACTGTATGGAATCTCAGGTGAACGCAACACCATCCACCTATTCATTGTCACATTCTGCAGCAATTAGTCCATATGAAGGCTACGGCTCATCATTATCCAGCTATTCATATGAGTCAGACAAAACGCCACAGAAAGTGTATTCTGACTTACCTCGGCTTGTTACATTAGACTGTTCAACTGAAGCCCCAGCTCAGTTGGATCAGCAAAAATCTATGGAAACAGACTGTGACAGGCTCCTACAAAGATTGTCATTTCTTTGCAACGCACACACCCAGGTTCGTCCTCTCACTGTTTGCCCTCTGAACAGCATCTTAATACCTAAACACGAAACAATATTCATGTTTCCATAGGCATTACCGATACCCTTTACGGATGGATAATAGTCTTAAATTGCTCAATCTGTTTTTAGGTATCATCCTGGTCTGTTGAACTAAATAAATTCTACACAACAGAGAGAAATAAACTCACAGCTGAACATATACGTGACAAGCAATGCGTCATGGCTGCGTCAGGATTTGGCTATTTGCTCCCTCTGTTAGACAACTATTACAATAAACACCATCTCATACTAACTCAACGTGTCAGCCAAAGTGTGACGATGTTAGAAAACTATCACCTTAATGATGTGAGCCTTATTACTAGTGTGAACCCAGTCCAATGCCGTATGAATAACAAACCTAAAAGGATCAGTAGGCGACGGCCACCAAAACATCTCAAACCTGAGGCTCATGCCATTCTTATGAGCTGGTATCGTGACCATAAGGATAATCCATATCCTGACATGAGAGTATGCAGGCAGCTCGCTGAGAAAGCAGAAGTGAGTTTGCCTCAAGTAAAAAAATGGTTTTGCAATAAGCGGGCGCGTACAAATAACACTAGATCCTTAGCTGAGATTGTAAAATTGAGAAAGGCTAGTCGTAGATTGAGAACTTGACCCTTTTTGTTCTAATAGCAGCACGAGACTTATTTTGCTTGATTCATTTACCTGATAAGGTTGGATACAGTTATGCTATTTAACAGGTTTAGGTCTGAGAAAGTCTGTGACAATGTGAACTGTATGTTTTATAATATAAAGATGGTATGGTTGTGTGTCTATTAGCACCTGAGTGGTATGGTCTGTATCGTAGCTACCACATAAGTAGTTCTGCTTCGCAAATTCTCGTTCTTATATTGTATACTAACTTAATACATATATATCTTCACAAGAACCATATATTATTTTGTATTTGAAAATTTACAAAATTCGAAGTCAAAAAAAGCTCTGAACCCTCTAAACACTATGACCTAACTGGCCTGCATGAAATCCGTTTAGTGAACTCCAAGAGCTAAATGAGAAGTCAGACGGCAAAATCCTCCAAAGACAGTTCTCATAAATCAATCATATCATGATCATTCACGCCAGCCAATAATATTCTATAGTTACGGCTCTGATATTGGTGCGCTTGGGTTGCGCCGCGAACCAACGATGTAAGATTAGTGGTGCCGTATTGCGGTAATGCGATAGTGTCGCGCGGAAACTCGTTGTACCTGAAGACGCGTGAAACTCCGTGACTTGGAACGATCCGAGCGCTGTTCACGATCCGACCTCTTTGAATCGAGCGCCCTTTGGATCCTACCCTTGTGGACAAAGTAAGAACTAAAATTCATGCGTTGATATTCACATTGCATATGTAGGGATACTCATCTCCCTGCATCATTCATAAGCAAACAATCAAATCAATGTTTGACTCGGCCGGTCCGGTGTGCTAACGCACGGCGCAGCGACGCCGACAGTCAAACTGAGTCTGACAGTGATGAGTGATTGACTTGAATGAACACTGAATTGTGACTGAGTGTGACTCTAGTCTAGACTAGTCTTAGTCTTACTCTACTCAGTAACTCACTGACTCGGTGACTGTGACTGTAAGTGACTAAGAGTAAGACTGAGAAGAGTAAGACAAGAGTAACTGTAACTGCTGTAACTGTAAGTGTAAGTCAAACTCAGTTAAATGAGTTATGGTTATACTGTACTTAATTAATATACTAGCGTGATGATGATTAGACTAGTATTACTCACTAAATTAATTATTTAATAATAATACTACAGTATATTTATTACTTGTCCTTATATTATTAGTCTAATAATACTGACTCGGTCAAAGTCATTCACCATCAGGCATCACTAGTCTAGTTAGTTTTACATTTAGTTAGTAACTAGCTTCTAGACTAAATCATGTAGCTGTGACTGTGAGTAACTCAAAACCATTTAAAATAGGCCTAACTAACTCACTAAGCTACGCTCCAACACACCAGTGATCTATTTAATAATCAATTGTAAAACTGGGTGATAAATGTAATAATCAATGACTGAATAAGACGAAATTATCAACTAATGGTAATACTACTACTAAAGCAATGATCATTGACATTCACATTGCATCAAACCCAGTGGCAGTTTATGTTTTTATTAAGTGGTGTGGTAATTGGTAGTTCAATCATTCCCATCCTATAATGTCGGTAAATTGCTCAACCAGTGTTGATATCGCGAGCTCTGTCAGGCTTCAATTTCTACAGAACCTAGACTCAGCTTTCACAAGCTATTGCCACCCCAAGTACCCCAAGTATATCTCCCTCTGATTGTTTAATTTTTTCTTAAAAGATTTGGAACATCATGGGAGACAGTGATGATGACTTTGAACGGAGAAGAAGAGACAAGTTCCAAAAGGAAAGGCCAGAGAATGGAAGTCGAGATCGCAGACCGAGGGATTTTGACTCTGATCGCAGCAGAACCCGATCTGATGGGTAGGGTCTATGGTCTAGGGTAGGATAAAAGTGGTCCATTCAAAAACTAACTAGTAAGTCATAAATTCTTTTGGAAAATGAACAGCATAATTTCTTTATGTGAAGTTATTATCTTATGTTGGTTATCTAGACTTACACTTTGCCGAATCCTGCTATGGTAAGCTCCAGTTTATAGTCTGGACATTGGTTATTAACCTTCAAATGAAACGCGTAGGCAACAGAGCATTAAAAACCATTATCCCCCGAACTTCCGTATGCAACTACACGAGAACTTCGAGTAATGTTTGGTAACAAACTCTCACGACTCTTTACATTGGAATGACTTGATCAAGTCGTCAACTATGAATTCTAAGTATACACATATATACATGATCCTTGTATGTATTGCATTGGGAACATTTGGTTTGGGAAGCTAGGACGGAATGTGACCTGGATGGGATGACAGAGGGAAAGAATGTAGGGATAGCTTTCAAACCAAAGTTGTGTACTTTTTATATCTATTGTGAACAATAAGGGCATTGACAAGTTGGGGTGGTACTGGTAAACAGTAGACACATTTGTCCGAAAAATATAACATGTGGGCCATAACGACCACAATAATCTGAATAGTCCGATAATTAAGCATGAGCTCCCTGTTAATTCTAGGTGGAGTCGAGGGCGTCGCGATGGCAACTACTCTGATCGACGAAGAGATCGTTATAGTAACAGCCCACCTCACAAACGCAACCGTAGGGACTGGTATGTATTCTGTAAAGGTGCTTTTTCACTCCATCGGGCGTCCGGACCGGACGCTCGAGACGGACGTCTTACCCCCTAAAATGGGGTCGGGTCCGCCTCGGACGCCCGACCGTTTGTCTCCCAGAGACAAAATGAATACGACATCCGACTCATCAACCAATCAAATGGTCTTCACGGAATACCTAGCAATGTTCACTCATTTTCGGTCTCATACTAGGATCATTGGAAAGGAAAATTTGTTTGATTTCACGACAATATTCACTCAACTAACAGCACAAAGTTGCACTGGACAGAGAAGCAACCTGTAGTGAAAGAATTGAATCGCGTTGTCGTTTCCGGAAACACCGGTTCGACCCCATTGATTGGCTCCAAAGTTATCTGGGATCGCGTGTCCGACGGATCTGTTTGGAGTGAAAAGGGCCCTCGGGTATGTTCTAGGCCCGAGCCAAACCAGTCCTGCGTCCGGTCCGAGGCAGACCAGACGCCCGAATAGAGTGAAAAAGCACCATAAGCGTTTCGATATAACTTTAACGCACACACAACTTGTGTATGCCATTGCCATACGCAGACCTAATTCACTTCAGTTAATTGGTAGGGATGAACGAGAAGCTGACTTTGAACAGGGTGCGCAGCGTGGATATGGAACAGCTGGAGGTGCCAGTTATAGTCGGAACCCATGGCCTGGACCGGAGCCACACTTACGCCCTCCCCCTCATCTAGGTTACGGCGGACCCATGCCAATGCAGAGGTAATAGTGTTTTTTTAGGACTCATTGGCAGTCAAATTAAAGATTGATCTTGATAAGATTTGTGTTCACTTCTCTGTCAGTTTCTGTACGCCTTCATTCAGACTGCTTTGCTTTCAAGCTTTTTCATGAAAATGTTAGTTCCTGTCGAAATTCATTGCGCTGAGTTAACGCTTTCTAAGTACATGCCAGTTGATTACGTTGAAATTGCTGGGTTACAGCTTCAGTGTCCGAAAAGGCTAAAGATCGATATCGGAGAAATTCTTTCAACCATCCTATTTGTTGAGTGCGCAGTCACTATTACAGCCTGCGAGATCTTTTGTTTTTATAGACAAATACCGGACCCAGAATACCCATGTCAACCTCCGATGGTGCTGTTCAAGCAGTTCCTGGCTAACCAAGATGAGTCTATTAGTGAAGAAGAGGCTGTCAAGCGGTATAATCAATACAAGCTAGAGTTCAAAAAAACTCAACTGAACGACTTCTTTCTGGCGCACAAGGATGAGGAATGGTTAGTAAAAAGTTATTGAGCCAGTCACTCTTTGCCTTTTGTCCTAAACTTGTATTAAATACAAGGGCCACATCCATTTGTACATGTGCTATGCGCCTGCATTCTGTGGTCATAATGACAATATTCCTCTTTTCATAGAGATGGTGGGTTAGCAACTGGTTATGTTACCGACTAGCCACTCTTCAGTCGGTTGAAAATCACCATTCCAGCCAGGGCGCACAATGCTCATTGGCACAAGAATCTGCGCACAATGCAGTTTCGCCCAATTCGCTAATGCTGCGCACAATGCAGCAATTTTTTTGGAATTACACTAATGAATTTTCGCCTGCGATCTGGTAATCCCACTGAATAAGATTGGCGGCAACGTGGCGTAGCATGGTAATATCTCTATCATTCGCTGTCTGTAAATAATCTTGTCCTATCCGTTTGCGTTTCTGTTACTCGTCTGAAATCATCCATCATTCGCTGGTCCATCTTTAGGTTCAAGATGAAGTATTCCCCTGATGAAGGTGCAAAACGCAAATCTGAACTCACTCATAATCTGCGTAGTCGCCTCAGCGTCTTCATGAAGCTGTATAAGATAGGCATGATCAACAGCACGGCTCTAGACACCGCAAACGTGGTGGATATTGTCAAGACTCTTGACTCTGGTACGCTATTTTAAATTTTTTCAACAAAGAGTCAGTTTCGTATAATGACGTCTCTTACGTCTTCATTTTAAACAATCTATACTTGCTTGCAGACCACACCAATCCCGTGCTTGTCCGTCTCAATAAGACTGGTCTGAAACGTGACCTTTGACATCAGCCCACAGCACTGTCTTGTGGTTTTCCTAGGAAACCAACGAGAGTCATTTTGATAATCTCGTTAGTGGACACGATGGAGGTTTATGACTACCTTTTAGATCATGTCTCTAGTTTTTTTTTAATTCAGTCAGGTAATAACAGATTTTGGTTACATCTCTGACGAGCTACAGAGCCTCTAGCCTCGCGTTCAAAGCCAGACTCTCCGGAAATATAGCCCAATATATCACCCAAAATTCTGATGAGTTTGTAAATTCACGTTTTCTAGCTCTTATCCTCATGGAAGGCGGCTGCGAAGAAGACTTGGAAATACTGGATAAGCTAGCTGAAAAAGATAATGAGGAAAATAAACCACCAGGGTCCGTGCCTGTCGAGAAACAACCCCCCGCATCCCCAAAGTCTGCTCCGAAAGGCAAAAAGGTAGACCCCTTCACAGATATTTTATTTCGTCACCTAGAGGGCTGAAACCTGACATAAATACTTATCCTGGTAACTTTCCAGCATGCCATCTGGCATGGTAATTGCCAAAAGATAGATTTAAAGAAGAAAATTGATGTATCACAGTTATTCTAGCACACTGAGCAAAGCCTTCTCTTATGACAGAGTTGCCCTCCCCGATGGTAACTCTATGACACGGGGTTACCCTCCCCTAGGATATAGCTAGGTGACCTGGCTCTCAGGTGGACGGGTTTGTGGGGCGAGCGAAGCAGTAGAAGAGCCAGGGTCAAGCCAGCATGGTTCTTTGGTGGTACGTTCCAGAGATCCCTTGATATTTTGCGCCGGAACTTTACTTATGGGTCATCATGGGTGGACAATTACGGTTTATGAAAATATCAAGTGAAAAGTATATCATTAAATAATGACGCTGAAATAAAATTAAAAGTTGTACTTAAAAAATTATCGACTGTCACGAAGATTCATTGTCAGTGTCAACTACATTTCGAGTACTCGTGCAGCTGACATACAAACAGACAAGCACTCACTGTTGGATTGTGTAACTCAGTAAGAGAAAACAAGATGATCCCATGCCTTCTCGTGAATGAAACTTAGAATATCCATTATGGTTGTGACTGATTACGAAGTCACCGTGTGTAAAACAAAACTGAATGAGTGGGTAACTAAGTAATTGGGTAATGACTGACTGAATCACTGATGCTCTGTACAGCTGTCACTGATGACAGTAGTCATGAGTGTGAGTGGACATGGTGGCTAGTTTCTAGACCCGGGCCATGTCTAAACGGAAGGTGGTGATCAAATCATGCTGATCAGGGGACCAATGCACCTAATTTGCTAGATAACTTAGTCTTACCCGGCAGTTAGTCCGGTCTAACGGAGGTTCACACCGGCTCACTGTAATTGTGAGATATTTACTTTACAGACTGAATCAAAGTATGACCCAGATTGTGTCACTGGCTAAGTCAGGATTTTATTCACCCACACCACAATCCACAGAACCACTCTTTTTTATGGCCTTATTACTAGCGTGCAGTAACTTCATGGGCTAATTAAAACCGCTTGAATAATTCTATTATATCCAATAATCCCGCATATATATGTTGGCATAATACTGCAATAAACTGAAAAACATGGTCTCACAAACTACCCTTGCTCTCAGTTCTTGGAAGATCTTGCTCAAAACCTGCCGCCTCAAATGCCTGATAAGGTATGACGCAATACAATGGTGGCGTAGCTTAGCGATTCTCATCGGTTTTGTTCTTATCTAAACGCAGATCCGGTAGTCAAGCAGCTGATCTAGGCTTATAATTATGACCTAAACAGAAAATGAAGTTGTTTCTGCTGTTTTGGCAATTTGTCAGAAACTTCACTCGATAAACAATGTATTCATGATATAAGCCATCTTTTGTCAGAATACACAATATGAAAAAGTAATTTGAAGTCAGCATGGCTGCCGATTGATCTCGCTTAGCAAGGCACCGGGTATAATGATCGTTCCACCGTTATCAAGGGCTATTGCGTACAAACTCCCTTTGGTAGGTACTACCAATGAATTGAAACACAAATAACCGCAGGAATCCCATCACCCTAGCCATCAGGCATAATAAATGCCTGCCCCTAAGTTGTAAAACATCGCTAGTTTGCAAAGTCAATAACGTGTCGGCCGGTGAGTTTGACTCGCGCCGCCGTGTTTTTAGCGACTGTCTAAGGTGAATCCAGCGCAATCTCTCTTACACTTTATCATACTCATGTGGTATAGTTTTGTTTTGACAAACGGTATAATTCTTGTTATCAGAGTTTGATTTGTAAGGGGCCATCGATAGTATGCATTTTCCCTCGTACATAACCTTTTTCATCCTAGCTGCTTGTCATTATGGCTGGATATAAGTCTACAATTAAAAACGTGATTTTCTATTTCTGTATTTTTGTTGAACATTATCTCTATGCAGACTTGTGTAACTACTGGTCTATAGTCCGGAAAGTTAAAAACGGCCGGTGTTTTTTGCTGTTTGTGGTCAAACCAATGAATTCTCACAGTTCAAAGTTGATTCAATCTGTTTGCCAATGTTTCCGCATTGTGGTTCTTTTAGTATAGGATCGCGTAGACGACTACCATATGCCATACCCAGTGGTACTAACTCTGAGATAGACACTTGCCGTAGAAATTTTTCAACAGTCGAGCGTTTTTCTATTAAATTTTTTAATTTTATTTTTTATAATTTCTCTCCCCTAAGATAACTCTTATGAGTCGGAGTTACCCTCTACGGTGAAGGGTTGTGCAATGAACTGATTGTGATCCAGCTGTAATTTGGCTACTGTGGTTACAGAGAACCAAGAAATCAAAGAAAATTAAGAAGGAGGAAAAAAAGAGGAAACGTCATGATTCTGAATCAGCATCATCTGCTTCTGACAGCGAATCAACTAGTTCCAGTAGTAGCAGCAGCTCCAGTAGTGAAAGTGAGAGTGAGCCAGAAGAGACTGAAAAAGGCACTGATTCAGTTAAAGGTGAGTATGAGGGCGCATGCGCGCGTCGGTACATAACCCTGTTCTGTTCTTGTGGTATGGCATAACTTTCAGGGTATGTTTCTGCTCAGAACACTAAATAGTATTGCGAACTAAACAAGCCGGTGTCTCATTGTGAGGTTAGTCTGAAGACGACTAAATACTAAATTGAGTAATTCTCTTTATTGCTGATTTAGATGCTCAAAAGGCTGCTGTCGAACCGGGAGAGGTAGATGAGAGCAAGGCCAGGCATAAAACTCAGTCCATCTTCATCAGAAATCTGGCTCCTAATATCACCAAGCAGGAGGTGGAGGCGGTAAGGGCTTCGCTCTACTTGATGATTGTTACTACGTTTGTATCTTGCAAGCTGAAACTGTAATGTGGTCGATTTTTTTCAGCTGTGTAAGAAGTATCCTGGCTTCCTCAGAGTGGCGCTGCAAGATCCCCAATCAGAAAGAAAATGGTTCCGTCGAGGTTGGGTTACCTTTGATCGGACTGTTGCTATTAAGGATATATGTTGGAACCTAGCTAACATCAGGGTAGGTTGTAATTGAAAGCATGAAAATTGCATATGTGGTAATGACTAACTTGCTAGGTTGAGGTGATTTGATCTCATTTTTCTTTGAGTTGACGGCATAGTTTTGTGTGTCCTAATCCCTTTTTGATCAATCAGATAACTATTCATACCATAAAAAACTGATTTAAGTTGTGGGTGTTTTCGTTAGCTTTTTCAGCCTCTGTGTCTACTATAGCTACTAAAGATATCGAAATGATTTTAGTTACCATGTGCCATTCTGATCTCAGTCACATCAGGTAGAGCTATGACATACTGATCGTTTCTTTGGATCGTCATAATCACGACTCATATTTGTTACCTGTAGCTTCGCGACTGTGAACTTGGCGCCATTGTAAATCGTGACTTGAAGCTCCGAGTGCGACCAATAAGCGGCCTCGTCAACCATAAACAAGCTATCAAAGCGTACATCAAATTGGCAGCCAAAGTCATTCAGAATATGGATGACAGGTGGAAAATCTGGGAAGAAGGAGAGACTAAAGAGCATGATAAGCCTACCCACTCAGTGAGTGCTCCCCACACTTGGCATCTCTTCACATGATTAGAGAACACTTACATGTATAATTGTATGAATTATTTAGCGACAGTCTGGAAAGGTCATAGATACGAGGAAGTCTCAATTCATATTCAACCCTTTCTGCAATTGCTTTATTCTTGCAGTATGGTCTGCAGTCGAAAAACCCTGTGCTCAAGGATATAACTGATTATTTGGTGGATGAAGTGAGCAGTTTAGAAGATGAGCTCGTTGGTATGTTTGGTTACTTTTTTATATCGTCTCTTTTTCCAGCAAACAGTTTGAACAGATGTGACTTCCCATCTCGTCATCGGATAGCTTAAATGGCTAGTCTTTCACATTTGCAGGATCTAAGTTGATGCTTTTAATCTAACTTGGTTTTGTGGCCTGCTGGCACTCTTGCTGGCGATTGATGATTTTCTCTCTCCCCATCTGCGTGTCTCCCTTGGAAAAAAATTGATGACACTCAAATTTTTG